>Ga0222421_100049_pt1 | contig 206580 bp, 171 predicted proteins | sample 3A1ome_2_FD_182473 | JGI IMG/M metagenome (GOLD analysis project Ga0222421, IMG submission 182473) | Enriched microbial communities from leaf-cutter ant dump, University of Wisconsin, Madison, United States - 3A150A (version 2) | ecosystem: Environmental > Terrestrial > Nest > Insects nest >... | reverse complement strand
GCTAAGCGGACCGTAGATTCCCTCTGGACAGAGATCGGCATGATCCTCGATCTATTCTCCCCATCCGAATGCGCCAACTACTTCGCCTCTTGTGGATATGTTAATTACTAAATCAAAAACGCTCTAGGGGTCAGTATTTTTTGAACCGGGCAGCTGGCGCCCGGGGCAGGCCGATTTTTAGGCATACTCCCCCTGTCAATGAAAAAGCCCGCTGATTGCGCAGCGGGCTTCGGAGTGCGCGGCGGCGCTGGCCGCGTGCGGATTACTTCTTGTCTTCTTCGGCTGCGTCGGCCGCCGCAGCGTCGGCTTCGACCTTGCCGCCAGCCGGGACCGAGGCGGTGGCGACGGTCTGATCGTCTTCACCGGCGCGGATCACGGCGGAAACACCGGCCGGCAGCTTCAGCGACGACAGGTGGATCGAGTGGCCGACTTCGAGGCCGCTCAGATCGACCTCGATGAATTCCGGCAAATCCTTCGGCAGGCACGACACTTCCAGATCGACCAGCACGTGGTTGATGATGCCGCCCGACAGCTTGACCGCCGGCGAGATGTCGGCCTTGACGAAGTGCAGCGGCACCTTGACCGTGATCTTCTGGCTGGCGTCGACGCGCTGGAAGTCGATGTGCATCACCAGCTGCTTGTAGGCGTGCATCTGGAAGTCGCGCAGCAGCACCTGTTCGGTCTTGCCGTCGATTTCCAGGTCGAGGATCGACGAGTGGATCGTTTCCTTTTTCAGCGCGTGGTACAGCGCGTTGTGGTCCAGCGCGATCGCCACCGGTTCGGCGGTGCCGCCGTAGACGATGCCCGGCGTCTGACCCGCATTGCGCAGGCGGCGGCTCGCTCCGGACCCCTGCTCCTTGCGTGGGAATGCAACGATTTTCATGTTCAAGCTCCAGTTGTGCGGGGCGCTGCCCCGCGATGAAAAATCCCCCGCGACCAGGGGATTCAAAAAACCGCTCGGGTGAGCGGGTGTTCTTCTTTTCGGTGTGCGGGTTTGTGGCCCGCAAACTTTAAAACCTGTCGTTCCGGCGCAGGCGGGAGTGTATGCATTCCCCCCAGTGTCGTTCGTGGTTGCTCAACAGGTCCTTCTGCGGGAGCTAACCTTGCTCGACCTTTGTTTCTGATTTGTTGGGGACAGAGTACCGCTTCGCTTAACTCTGTCCCGCAATTAAAAAAATACTCTGTCCCGCAATGGGGTTAGTCGGCAAACAGCATCATCACCGAATCCCCCTTGCTGATCCGCTTGAACGTCTCGGCCAGCAGCTTGGCGCAGGACAGCTGGCGGATCTTGTCGCTGGCGCGCGCTTCGGCGGTCAGCGGGATGGTGTCGGTGACCACCAGTTCGTCCAGCGGCGAGTTGGCGATGCGCTCCAGCGCCGGGCCGGACAGCACCGGGTGGGTACAGTAGGCGATGACCTTCTTGGCGCCGCGTTCCTTCAGCACTTCGGCGGCCTTGGTCAGCGTGCCGGCGGTATCGACCATGTCGTCCATGATCACGCAGTTGCGGCCTTCGACTTCGCCGATGATGTTCATCACTTCCGACACGTTGGCCTTCGGCCGCCGCTTGTCGATGATCGCCAGGTCGCAGTCGAGCCGCTTGGCCAGCGCGCGCGCGCGCACCACGCCGCCGACGTCGGGCGACACCACCAGCAGGTTGTCGTGGTGCTTGCTGACCAGGTCGTCGAGCAGGATCGGCGAGGCGTAGATGTTGTCGACCGGGATGTCGAAGAAGCCCTGAATCTGGTCGGCGTGCAGGTCCATGATCATCACCCGATCGACGCCGGCTTCCTGCAGCATGTTGGCGACCACCTTGGCCGAGATCGCCACGCGCGCCGAGCGCGGCCGGCGGTCCTGGCGGGCGTAGCCGTAGTACGGAATCGCGGCGGTGATGCGGCCGGCCGAGGCGCGCTTCAGCGCATCGACCATCAGCATGATTTCCATCAGGTTGTCGTTGGTCGGCGCGCAGGTCGATTGCAGCACGAACACGTCCTTGCCGCGCACGTTTTCGTTGATCTCGACCATCACTTCGCCATCCGAGAACTTCGACACCACCGCCTTGCCGAGCGGAATGCCGAGGTGCTTGACCACTCCTTCCGCCAGATCCGGATTGGCGTTGCCGGTAAACACCATCAGATTTTCGATAGACATGGGAAGGTCCTGGATAGGGTGTTGAAGGAGAGGAAAGCGGGCGGGGCGTGAACGTTCCGGGGGCTTCCCAGCCGTGTGATGCTGTGCGTGAGTGAGATCGTCTGCTTCGTGTGGCGGGCGCCGCCGTGCATTCAATGGCAGGGGAACAAGGATTCGAACCTTGGAATGCTGGAATCAAAATCCAGTGCCTTAACCAGCTTGGCGATTCCCCTACACAACCGCTTGTCCGGCGCCGTCTGGCACCGGACCAAATTCTTCAATACCGCTGCTTGCCGTTGTCAATCAGGTCGGCCAGCGGGTGGCGCCGCAGCGCTTTCGCTTGCCAGGCCTTCCAGCGCGGCGGCACCTGCCGCAGCACCCGGGCCGCCTCGGCTTCATCGTCGAAGGGGCAGAACACGCAGGCGCCGGAGCCGGTCATCCGCGCGTTTCCGTGGGCCGACAGCCACTCAATGGCGTCGGCGACCGCCGGAAATCTGCTGGCGGCGACCGCTTGCAGGTCGTTTCTCTGGAAGCCTTCCGGGTTCCCAGAAAAGTCCGACATTTTGACGGGTTTCGAATTTCGTGTCAATTCGGGTGCCCCGAAGATGGCGGCGGTCGGCACCATCACGCCGGGTTCGATGACGACGAACCAGCGTTCCGGTGTCGCCACTGGCCGCAGCGCTTCGCCGACCCCTTCGGCGAAGGCATTGGTGCCGAACAGGAAGAACGGCACGTCGGCGCCGAGTTGCAGGCCGAGCGCCATCAGTTCGGCGCGGCTGAAGCCGGTCTGCCACAGGTGGTTCAGCGCAATCAGCGTGGTGGCGGCGTCGGACGAGCCGCCGCCCAGTCCGCCGCCCTGCGGCAGCCGCTTGTCGAGCACGATGTCGGCGCCGCCGGCGGCGCGGCCGGCGCGCGCGGCGGCATCCTGCAGCAGCCGGGCGGCGCGCACGCACAGGTCGGCTGCGGCCGGCACGCCGGGCAGTTCGGTGACGCGGCGGATGGCGTCGTCGGCGCGGGTTTCGAAGTGCAGCAGGTCGCCGTGGTCGATCAGCTGGAACGCGGTCTGTAGCAGGTGGTAGCCGTCGGCGCGGCGGCCGGTCACGTGCAGGAACAGGTTCAGCTTGGCCGGAGCCGGGCAGTCGGCGAGCGCGCGCGGCATCGGATCAGCGCGGCTGCCAGCTGTCGAGCACGATGCGGATCGCCACCGTGCCGGCGCTGTCGGTCTGGCGTTCGAGGTCGATGCGCTTCGGGTACGGCTCGGCGCCGTCGCTCTGCCAGCTGTCGTAGCGGATGCGCCAGCCGTCGTCGGTCAGCGCGGTGTCGTCGCGCGCCGGCAGCGGCCGGGCGGCGCCGGTGAAGCCCTGCAGCCAGCGGCGCAGGCCGGCCACCGGCAGCGGCCAGCCGAGCGCCTGTTCGGCCAGCGTATCGACATCGGCGGCGCTGCGCACCGGCTGGCCGGCCCGGGTCAGCGTCGCCGCCTGCGGGGTCACGGCGATTGCGGCGACGGTCTGGCCGAGCGGCGAGCGCAGCACCACCTCGGTGCGGTCGGCGTCCTGGCTCCAGCCGAAGCTGCCGTGAACCGCCTGGTCGCGGCCGTTCTCCTGGTACTGCACCGACAGCCGGCCGCCGAGGTCGATCGCTTCGTGGTACTGGCGCGCGGTGGTGGCGATGGCTGGCACCGGCGCGTTCGGCGCCAGCGCGGCGCAGCCGCCCAGCAGCAGCGGCAGCGCCAGCAGCGCGCCCGAGCATTTTTTAAAAACGGGGGAGTATGCCTTAAAATCGGCCTGTCCCGGGCGGCTGGCGCCCGGCTTGAAAAATGCTCCCGGTAGTATGGGGGTGTGCCGGGAGTTTTCGGCGAATCGGGCCATGCCTTACAGCGGCACCTGCAGCCGCGTCAGCGTGCTGCGCAGCGCATCGTTTTCCGGGTCCTTGCTGCGCGCCTCGCGCCACAGTTTCTGCGCCGCTTCGTACTGGCCCTGCATCCACAGCACTTCGCCGAGGTGGACGCCGATTTCGGTATCCGGCCGCAGCGCGTAGGCGCGCCGCAGATAGTCCTCGGCCTCGCCGAGCTTGCCGAGCCGGTACTGCACCCAGCCCATGCTGTCGAGGATGAACGGGTCTTCCGGCGCCAGCCGCAGCGCCTTTTCGATCAGCTGCAGCGCTTCCGGCAGCCGCAGGTTGCGGTCGGCCAGCGAATAGCCGAGCGCGTTGTAGGCGTGCTGGTTCTTCGGCGCCAGCCGCATCACGCGGCGCAGCGCGCGTTCCATGTCGTCCAGCCGGTCGAGCTTTTCGGCCGCCATCGCGTAGTCGTACAGCAGATCGGTGTTGTCGGGGAACTGTTGCAGCGCCTGCTGCAGCACGTTGAACGCCTGCCGGTTGTGGCCGGCGTCGCGCAGCAGCTGGGCATCGGCCCCGACCACCTGCAACTGTTCGCGCTCGCCGTCGGTCGGTATCGCGGCCAGCATGCGGCGCGCTTGGTCGAGCTGGCCGCGCTCCGCCACCAGCTGGGCGCGGCGGATCTGCGCGCTGACGTAGGCCGGGCCCGGTTCGACCTGCGCCAGCCATTTCAGCGCGGTGTCGGTGTCCTTGCGTTCCTGCGCGATTTGCGACAGCAGCAGCAGCGCCTGGGTCGGATCGCGTCCTTCGTCCGGCTTGCTGCCGAGGATCTGGACGTAGGAGGTCAGATAGCCTTCGGCCGAGGTGTAGTCGCCGGTCTGGGCCGACAGGATGCCGAGCGCGAACAGCGTCGACAGGTCTTTGGGATCGGATTGCAGCAGGGTTTCGAATTCGGTGCGCGCCTCGCGGTACTGTTTCTGCTCGGTCAGCAGGCGGGCGTAGGCGATCCGCACTTCACGCGCTTTCGGCTGGCGCGTCAGGAATGCCCGCAGCGCCTGCCCGGCGGCGTCCTTGTCGGTCGAGACTTGCGCCAGCGTCAGCACCGCCAGCTGCGAATCGGGCTTGAGCTTCAGCGCCTGCTTCGCTTCGCCGACCGCGCGTTCGCCATCGCCCTGCGCGAAGCTGGCCTGCGCCAGCGCCAGATGCGCCTCCGGCAGCGCCAGATACGGCGTTACCAGCGCTTCCAGCATCGGCAGCGCGGCCTGCTTGTCACGGGCGCGCGACAGCGTGCGCTGGATCTGCAGGATCATCGGCCCGCGCGCGTTCGGCGCGGTCTCCTGCAAGCGTTCGGCGAAGATCGGCTGCGCTTCTTCCAGGTTGTCGCTGAGGACGATGAAGCCGAGCAGGTATTGCGTCGCCTGCTCGGAAGCCGGCGCCAGTTCGTGCCACAGCCGCACCGCCGCCAGCGCCTCGGACGGCCGCTTGACCGCCAGCGCGATCTCGGTGGCGCGCCGCGCCAGACGCGGATCGCGGGTCTGCTGCGCCAGGCCCAGCAGCGTCACGTAGGCGAATTGCCAGTCGTTGCGCTGGAAGGCGATTTCCGCCGCCATGACCTTGACCATGATGTCTTCGGTCAGCGCGACGTCGGGCAGCGGCTCGTCCCCCGCGTCGGCGGCCGGGATGACATCGGCGTCATCATCGTCGGTATCGGCATCGGCGGTTTGCTGTTCGGACGACGCCGGCGCCGCCGGAACGGCGTCGGTCTGCGGCGCCGGGGCGACCGGCACCGGCTGCAACGACGAGCACGATGCCGCCAGAAGCGACAGCGTTACAATGGCGAGGACGTTTTTCAAGGGATGTTCCGCTAGTTCCGCAAACACTGATTTTACGCTGAAGCCGGCGCGCACCGCACCGCCGGCAGCGGTCGATGGTGGCGGCGTTGGCGCCCCCTGTCAATCGTCGCCGTCCTCCCCGTTTCCTGCCGATCCGCCGAAATTTCATGCCAGAACTGCCCGAAGTCGAAGTCACCCGCCGCGGCGTCGCGCCGCACCTGGAAGGACAGCGCGTATCCGGCGTGGTGCTGCGCCACAGCGGCCTGCGCTGGCCGTTTCCGGCCGACCTGTCGCAGCAGCTGGCCGGCCGGCGGATCGCCGGCACCGGCCGGCGCGGCAAATACCTGCTGATCCATTTCGGCCACGGCACGCTGATCGTGCATCTGGGCATGTCGGGCCGGTTGCGCATCCTGCCGGCGGCGACGCCGCCGCAGAAGCACGACCACTTCGATCTGGTGCTGGGCCGGCAGGCGATGCGCATGACCGATCCGCGCCGCTTCGGCGCGGTGCTGTGGCACGCGGTCGGCGACGGTCCGGTGGAAGCGCATCCGCTGTTGCGCGGGCTTGGCGTCGAACCGCTGGAAGACGGTTTTTCCGCCGAACTGCTGTATCGCGCCACGCGCGGTCGCGTGGCGCCGATCAAGCAGGTGTTGCTGGCCGGCGACATCGTGGTCGGCGTCGGCAACATCTACGCATCGGAAAGCCTGTTCCGCGCGCGCATCCATCCGGCCACGCCGGCCGGGCGTATCAGCCTGGCGCGCTATGCTAGATTGGCGCCGGCGATCCGTGAAATCCTGGCGGCGGCGATCGCGCAGGGCGGCAGTTCGCTGCGCGACTTCATCGGCGCCGATGGACAATCCGGGTATTTTCAGCAAAGCTACTTCGTCTACGACCGGGCCGGGCAGCCGTGCCGCGTGTGCGGCGCCGCCTTGCGCCAGATTCGGCAAGGGCAGCGTTCGACCTTCTATTGCGCGCGCTGCCAGACCTGATGGCGCCGGCCGCAACGCGAATGGGAACCACGTGAGCAATCTGATTCAGCAGTTTCAGCAATACGGCGACTGGCGCGAGCGCGTCGCCGACGAACTGCGGCGCTGCCAGCTGTGGCTGCGGCAGGCGCAGCTGGACGATAGCGCCGGCGAGGAACGCATCGAGCGGCTGCTGGCGCGGCTGCAGAACGACACGCTGACGGTGGCCTTCGTCGCCGAATTCTCGCGCGGCAAATCGGAGCTGATCAACGCGATCTTCTTCGCCGACTACGGCCTGCGCATCCTGCCGTCGGCGGCCGGCCGCACCACGATGTGCCCGACCGAACTCCTGTACGACGAAACCTTTCCGCCGTCGATCCGGCTGCTGCCGATCGAAACCCGCGCCGAGATGCAGTCGACTTCCGACTTCAAGGCGCAGAGCCAGGCCTGGACCGTGCTGCCGCTGGACGTGTCGTCCGGCGACGGCATGCTGGAAGCATTCCGCCAGGTCAGCCTGACCAAGCGCGTGCCGCTGCAGCAGGCGCGGGATTACGGTTTGTATGGGGACGACGATGCCGGCGACGCGGCGCCGGACGCCGACGGCATGGTCGAAATTTCGCAATGGCGCCATGCGATCGTCAATTTTCCGCATCCGTTGTTGAAGCAGGGCCTGGTGATCATCGACACGCCGGGCCTGAACGCGATCGGCACCGAGCCGGAACTGACGCTGAACCTGATTCCGAATGCCCACGCGGTGCTGTTCGTGCTGGCCGCCGATACCGGCGTCACCAGAAGCGACATCCAGGTCTGGCGCGACCACATCGGCGGCGGCGCCGGCCGCATGGTGGTGCTCAACAAGATCGACGGCATGTGGGACGAATTGCGCTCGCCGGCCGAAGTCGATGCGCAGATCGAGCGCCAGCAGGCCGATGTCGCCGCCACGCTCGAACTGGCGCCGCGCCAGGTGTTTCCGGTATCGGCGCAGAAGGGGCTGGTGGCGAAGATCGGCCACGACGCCGCGCTGCTGCAAAGGAGCCGGCTGCCGGCGCTGGAGCAGGCGCTGTCGGCGGAGCTGATTCCGCACCGGCGCGAGATCATCGGCGCCCAGCTGGCCGCCGGCGCCGCCGAACTGATGGCCTCGCACCAGGCGCTGCTGGCGGCGCGCACCCGCAGCGTGGTCGAGCAACTGGTCGAACTGAAGAGCCTGCGCGGCAAGAACCGCAGCATCGTCGATCACATGATGAAGCGCGTCGAGATCGAAAAGAGGGAATTCGACGACAGCCTGCAGAAGCTGCACGGCACGCGCGCGGTGTTCGCCCGGCTGTCGGCGGAAATCTTCACCAGCCTCGGCATGGACATCCTGAAGACCAACATCGCCGGCACCCGCACGGCGATGGCGCGCAGCCGCTTCACCGCCGGTTTCCGCGCCGCCGTGCAGCAGTTCTTCGACCGCATGCAGCAGAACCTGGAGCAGTCCGGCGGCAAGACCGACGAGATCGGCGAGATGATGAGCGTGATGTACCGCAAGTTCTCCACCGAGCACGGACTGGCGCTGTCGGCGCCGATGCCGTTCTCGCTCGACAAGTATCGCCAGGAAATCCGCATGATCGAAGGCGTCTACCAGCGCCAGTTCGGCGCCGCCGTGCTGATGACGACGCGCCAGGTGGTGCTGATGCAGAAGTTCTTCGATTCGATCGCCTCGCGCGTCAAGCACAGCTTTTTGCAGGCCAACCGCGACGTCGAAGCCTGGCTGAAGGTGGTGATGGCGCCGCTGGAAGGGCAGATCCGCGAGCACAAGAAGCAGCTGAAGCAGCGCATGCAGACGCTCGAACGGATTCACGCGGCGGCCGACAGCCTGGAAGAAAAGGTGCAGGCCTTCGAGCAGATGCAGGCCGATCTGGAGCAGCAGAAGCGTGCGCTGGAAGCCTTCGCCGCCGAACTCGACGCGGTGATCGCCGCCGCGCCGGCCGATCCCGCCCGATGAAGCGGCTGTCAGCCGCCACCGCCGCGCCGGAATTCGCCGACCCGTCCTTCGCCGAGGCGGTGATCGACTGGCAGCGCCGCCACGGCCGCCACGCGCTGCCGTGGCAGAACACCCGCGACGCCTACCGCGTCTGGCTGTCCGAAATCATGTTGCAGCAGACCCAGGTGACGGCGGTGATTCCGTACTACCAGCGCTTCCTGCTGCGCTTTCCGGACGTTGCCGCGCTGGCGGCGGCGCCGGCCGAAGACGTGATGGCGCACTGGAGCGGGCTCGGCTACTACTCGCGCGCGCGCAACCTGCACCGCTGCGCGCGGCAGATCGTCGAGCAGTACGGCGGCCGTTTCCCCGCCGATCCGGCACTGCTGGCGGAATTGCCCGGCATCGGCCGCTCGACCGCGGCGGCGATCGCGGCGTTTTCTGCCGGCGCGCGCGCGGCGATCCTGGACGGCAACGTCAAGCGCGTGTTCGCCCGCGTGTTCGGCATCGACGGCTATCCCGGCACGAAGGCGGTCGAGGAGCGCATGTGGCAACGCGCCAACGCGCTGCTGCCGGAACATGGCATCGAAGCCTATACCCAGGGATTGATGGACCTCGGCGCCACGCTGTGCACGCGCGGCCGGCCGTCGTGCGAGAGCTGTCCGTTGCGCCAGCGGTGCGTCGCGCTGGCCGAGGATCGGGTCGCCGAACTGCCGGCGCGCAAGCCGGCCAGGGCCAGACCGGAAAAGGAAGTGGCGATGCTGGTGGTGCTCGATCGCGGCCAGGTGTTGCTGGAACGGCGGCCGGACAGCGGCATCTGGGGCGGCCTGTGGTCGTTGCCGGAAATCGACGCCGACCCGGCCCGTTTCGATGCCGAAGCCGGGCGCGCACTGGCGCCGTTCGGCGACATCGGCGCCAGCGCGCCGCTGCCGGAATTCTTCCATGTGTTCACGCATTTCCGGCTGCGCGTGGCGCCCTACCGGGTGACGCTGGCGCGGCGGCTGGAACTGGCCGCCGAGGCGTGCTACGTCTGGCACGACGGCGCCCGCCTGGCCGAGGCGCCGCTGCCGGCGCCGGTGCGCAAGCTGCTGCAACAGGCGCTTGGCGCGCCGGCGTAAGACTTACTCCTGCGCTTCGACCCGGTTGCGGCCGGACTGTTTGGCGCGGTACAGCGCGGCGTCGGCACGGGCGATCAGCGCCGCGATGTCCTCGCCGGAGCGGTACTGGGTGACGCCAATCGAGATCGAGATATGCCGCTGCGGCAGGACCGCGGCAAGGTCCATCCGCTGCGCGCGCTCGCGCAGCCGTTCGGCGTGCATCACTGCGCCTTTCAGGTCGGTGTTCGGCAGGATTTTCATGAATTCGTCGCCGCCGTAGCGGCCCAGGATGTCGCTGCTGCGGATCGAGCGGCGCGCCATCTGGGCGAAGCGGCACAGTACCGTGTCGCCGGCCGGATGGCCGCTGCAGTCGTTGACGCTCTTGAAGTGGTCGATGTCCAGCACGCAGAGGCAGAACGGTTCGGCCGACAGCGCCGCGCGCAGCCGCGCCTGCTCCAGTTCGATCTGCAGCTGGCGCCGGTTCGGCAGGCCGGTCAGTTCATCGCTGCTGGCCTTTTCCTCGAAATGCTCCAGCTGGTAGCGGGTGATTTCCAGCACCTTGCGCAGTTTGCGGATCTGGCTGCTGGTGGCGATGATGGCCGGCAACGCCACCAGCAGCACGAACCATTGCGCCAGATCGAGGCGGAAGGTCGGCGGATAGCCGTTCTGGTCGGCGCGCCCGAGCATCAGCAGCAGGTAGCCGGACAGAAATACCGCCGCCAGCATCGCCAGCGCCAGCGTCGACAGGTTGAATGCGCCGTACAGGAACACCACCAGCACCGCCGGCCCCAGCGCCATCTGGGTGGCGCTGTCGAAATAGGCGATTGCGCACAGGATCATCAGCGCGGCCGCCATTTGCGGCAGCGTCAGGTCGGGTTCCGCGCAGCGCGTGTTCCAGCCGAAGCGGAACGCGCAATAGAAACCGGTCACGTGCAGCGCCACCAGCAGCGTGGCCCACAGCACCACCGCCAGCGGGATGCCCTGGGTCTGCCGGTACAGGAACAGCAGCGTCAGCAGATACGCCAGCAGTACCAGGCTCAGGTGGGAAATCTTCAGCAGCGGCGAAGCAGCGCTGGCGCGTCTGCGATTCGGGCGGGATGGCGACATGGCCTCCGTGGTCGTCAAATGTTCGTGCGGCACATGTCGCATCATCGGAAAAGCTTGGCGGCTGGAATCGCCGGCAACAATTCAGGTTGTACGCGCATGGCGCCGCCGTTTCTTGCGGCAGAACAACAATTGGCGAGAAGGAGGGGCGGGCCGTTGCCGGCGCGACACAACTGCGGCGGGGAGGCTACAGGATGCGGTGCTGGCGCAGATAGCGGTCGACGATTTCCAGCCGGCTGGCCGGATCGTCCAGTTCCAGCAGTTTTTGCCGCGCCCGCGCCGGGATCGGCAGGATTTCGCACCAGCGGTCGGCTACCCAGCCGGCATCGTCCAGCCGCAGCGGCCGCGCGAACGGGCTGTGGTAGCCGGGCTCGGCCGCCGCGCCCTTGCGGTCGATGTCGTCGATCACCAGCCGCAGCGTGGTGGCGCTGCCGGCCAGCGCTGCCGGGACCGGCTGCGGCGGCGGTTCCGGCAGCGGTTCGATGCGCGCTTCCAGCCGCTGGCCGGCGGTGCGCCGTTCGGTGATGCGAAAGCGCAGGCCGCCGCGCGCGCGTATCGTCAGGATGCCGTCCGGCTGCATGTCCCAGTCGTCGATGTGGGCCAGGCAGCCGACATCCTCGGTTTCGGCGATGGCGCCGGTTTCCTGGCCGCTGCGGATCAGCACCACGCCGAACGGCGCCGCGGTTTTCATGCAGGCGCCGATCATGTCGATGTAGCGGGCTTCGAAAATCTTCAGCGGCAGCAGGCCGTCCGGAAACAGCACCGCGTGCAGCGGGAACAGCGGCAGCCAGGGGGCGTCGGCGCTCATGGCCGCAACCCGAGATGGCAACAAGGGGGAAGGCCGGCGGCGCCGGCGCGGCGGCTAGCCAAGCTCGCGATGGCGGCGGACCACCCGTTCGGTGTTTTCGAAATGCCGCGCCAGCCGCTCGACCATGTAGACCGAACGGTGCTGGCCGCCGGTGCAGCCGATCGCCACGGTCAGGTAGCTGCGGTTGTCGTTCTTGAACGCCGGCAGCCATTTCTGGACGAAGCCGCGAATGTCGCTTTCCATGTCCGCCGCCATCGGCAGCGCCTGGAGGAATTCGATCACCGGCGCGTCGCGCCCGGTCAGCGGGCGCAGCTTGAGGTCGTAGAACGGGTTCGGGATCATGCGCACGTCGAATACCAGGTCGGCGTCCAGCGGCACGCCGAACTTGAACGCGAACGACACGAACAGCAGGGTCAGCGGCGCCCGCTCGCTGGCGATGAATTCCTTGATCCACTGGCGCAGCTTGTTGGCCGACAGGCCGGAAGTGTCGATCACGTGGCCGAGTTCCTTGACCCCGTCCAGCATGTCGCGCTCCAGCTGGATGCATTCGGTCAGGGTCAGGCGGTCGGCCGGATTCTGGCCGGGGCGCAGCCGGTGCGACAGCGGATGGCTGCGCCGGGTTTCGGAATAGCGGGTGATCAGGGTTTCGGTCTTGGCGGTCAGGAACAGCACGCGCACGTCGTGGCCCTGCTCGCGCAGCCATTGCACATCGGACGGCAGGCTGGCCAGCGAATCGGCACTGCGCGCGTCGGTTGCCACCGCCAGCATCTCGGCGCCTTCGCGGATGCGGGTGGCGACCAGTTCGCGCAGCAGCGTCGGCGGCAGGTTGTCGACGCAGAAATAGCCGGCGTCTTCCAGCACGTTCAGCGCCACCGTCTTGCCGGAACCGGAAATGCCGGTGATGAGAATGATCCGCATGCGGCGATGATACCGCAAGGCCGCGGCGGCCCGCAGTGCCGCCGGCCGCTTACTCGCCGTCCATCTCGCGCCGCTGGCGCTCCATGAAATCGGCCAGCGTGTCGATGCCGCGCAATTGCAGGATGGTGTTGCGCACCGCCGCCTCCAGCAGCACCGCCAGGTTGCGGCCGGCGGCGACCGGAATCACCACCTTGCGCACCGGCAGGCCGAGCACTTCCTGGGTCTGCGGATCGACCGGCAGGCGCTCGTAGTTTTCTTCCAGCGAGCCGCGCCGCACCAGATGCACGATCAGCTTCAGCCGCATCTTGCGGCGCACCGCGGTCTCGCCGAAGATGGTCTTGATGTCGAGCAGGCCGAGGCCGCGCACTTCCAGCAGGTTTTGCAGCAGCGGCGGGCAGCGGCCCTCGATCATGTCCGGCGCGATGCGGGCGAATTCGACCGCGTCGTCGGCCACCAGCCCGTGGCTGCGCGAGATCAGTTCCAGCCCCAGTTCGCTCTTGCCCAGCCCCGATTCACCGGTGATCAACACGCCGACGCCGAGCACGTCCATGAACACGCCGTGCATCGTCACGCGCTGCGCCAGTTTCTTCGACAGGTAGACGCGCAGGTAGTCGATCACCTGCGCCGCCGGCAGCGGCGTCGAGAACAGCGCGATGTTCTTTTCGTCGGCCATCGTCAGCAGGTCGGCCGGCGTTTCCAGTCCCTGGGCGATGATGAAGGCGGGCGGCTCGCCGGCCACCAGTTCGGCGGTCTGGTAGGCGCGCGAGGCGGGCGACAGGCGCCGGTAATACTCGATTTCCTGGTGGCCGAATACCTGCAGGCGGCCCGGATGGATCAGGTTCAGGTGGCCGACCTGATCGGCGGCCGAAGCGGCGTCGCCGCGAATCAGGCGTTCGCCGCCGGAAAAGCCGGCGAACCAGCCGAGCGCCAGCGACTCGCGGTTGTCGTCGTACAGCTGCTGGATCGACAGGGAGGTCGGTGCGGGCATGGGCGGCGGCCGGCGTGCTAGCCGAACTTCAGCGCGCTCGGCTGCCAGCTGACCAGGCGCGCGTGGACCGTGGCCGGATCGGTGTCGCGCGCCAGCGCGGCGCGGAATTCGTCGTCGGAAAACATTTCGGCGATCTCCGCCAGGATGTCCAGATGATGCTGGGTGACGTGGTCGGGGATCAGCAGGAAGATCAGCAGGCTGACCGGCAGCCCGTCCGGCGATTCGAACGGGATCGGTTCGCGCAGGTGGATGAAGGCCGCCAGCGGCGCCTTCAGGCCCTTGATGCGGCCGTGCGGCACCGCCACGCCATGCCCGAGCCCGGTCGAGCCGAGCCGTTCGCGCGCGAACAGGTTGTCGGACACGGTCGAACGGGCGATGCCGCAATTGTTTTCGAAGATCAGTCCGGCCTGCTCGAACGCGCGCTTCTTGCTGGAAACTTCCAGATCCAGTACGACGTTGTCCGGCGACAGAATGTTAGCGAGATGGGTCATGATCCGATGGTGCAATGCACAAAACATTCGTTCGAGCCAGATTATAGGCCAGTTCGCCGCTGCCGCCAGCGCCGCGCGACCGATGTTTGATTCTACCCCGCCGCCGGCAGCGCGGCAGTGCCCGCGATCCGCCGTGCGGATTCAAAAAACGGGGGAGTATTTTTGAATACGGGCGTCAACTACCCGGAAGCGGCCGATTTTAAGGCATGCTCCACCCAGTATCGGATTTTTATCGGGCTTACTGACGGGCATTGCGCAGGTTCGGCGGATACGCGCCGCCGCTGAAATTGCTGCGCCAGGGATTGATGTCGAGGCCGCCACGGCGGGTATAGCGCGCGTGCACCGTCAGCTTCTGCGGCCGGCAGCGCCGCAGGATGTCGACGAAGATGCGTTCGACGCATTGCTCGTGGAATTCATTGTGTTCGCGAAAACCGATCAGGTAGCGCAGCAGCCCTTCCTGGTTGATCGGCGCGCCGACGTAGTGGATCTGCACGCTGCCCCAGTCCGGCTGGCCGGTCACCAGGCAGTTCGACTTCAGCAGGTGCGACAGCAGGGTCTGCTCGATCACCGCTTCCGGCTCCGCCGACAGCAACTGCGGGTCGGGCTGGTAGGCATCGACGTCGATGTCGAGCCGGTCCAGCAGCACGCCGTCCAGCTCGCCCATCTGCAGGCTGCCGAAATCGGCTGGCAGCGTCAGCTCTATCCGTACCGGCGCGCCGAAGCCGGCCGACAGGTCGGCGCGCAGCAATTCCAGCAGCGCCTCGGTGCCGGCCAGCCGGGTCTGGTTGAAGGAATTTAAATAGAGCTTGAACGACTTCGATTCGATGATGTTGGGCGAATCGGCCGGCACCGTGATGGTGGCGATCGCCACCTGCGGCTTGCCGCGCAGGTTCAGCCACGAGATTTCATAGGCGTTCCAGACGTCGATGCCGAAGAACGGCAGCGTGCCGTGGATGCCGATCTGCTCGCGCTTGGGCTGGCGCGCAATCGGGAACAGCAGCGCGGGGTCGTAGCGGGTGATGTATTGCGTCGGCCGGCCGAGCGGCGACTGGTCTGGCGTGGGAAAACTGTCCATGGCGGGAAAAGGCGGAAAACGCCATTTTGACAGGTTTCGCCGTGGCCGATGGCGGCCGGCCGCGCCCGCGGGCCCCGGGCGCAGTCGGCATTTGCCGCAAAAAAAATCATGCCATCGGCAAAAAGTGATAGCATTTGCAGCCCGCCGTCCCGACTTGCGCCGCTCTACCCGAGGCTCTGCCGCTACGGTCGGCGCGAGCCCCCACCTGCCTCCCAGCGACCCTGGCTCCAGAAGCGCGCTCGCAGCACCTTCCATTCACTAAAGGAACGATCTTGAAATACGCCAGTCTGGATGACTTTCTCGCCATGGTCGCCGCGCGCGATCCCAATCAACCCGAATTTTTGCAGGCGGTCAAGGAAGTCATGGCCAGCTTGTGGCCGTTCATTCGCGCCAATCCGCAATATGCCGAACACGGGTTGCTGGAGCGTCTGGTCGAGCCGGAGCGCGTGATCCAGTTCCGCGTATCGTGGGTCGATGACCGCGGCCAGACCCATGTCAACCGCGCCTTCCGCGTGCAGCACAATTCGGCGATCGGCCCGTTCAAGGGCGGCATGCGCTTCCACCCGTCGGTCAACCTGTCGATCCTGAAATTCCTCGGTTTCGAGCAGACCTTCAAGAACGCGCTGACCACGCTGCCGATGGGCGGCGGCAAGGGCGGCTCCGACTTCGACCCGAAGGGCAAGAGCGACGGCGAAGTGATGCGCTTCTGCCAGGCGCTGATGCTGGAGCTGTACCGCCACCTCGGTTCCAACACCGACGTGCCGGCCGGCGACATCGGCGTCGGCGCGCGCGAAGTCGGCTTCATGGCCGGCATGATGAAAAAACTGTCGAACGACGCTTCCTGCGTGTTCACCGGCAAGGGCATCGCCTACGGCGGCAGCCTGATGCGGCCGGAGGCGACCGGCTACGGCACCGTGTATTTCGCCGAGCAGATGCTGCGCCGGGTCGGCAAATCGTTCGCCGGCATGACGGTGTCGGTGTCGGGTTCCGGCAACGTCGCCCAGTACGCGGTGGAAAAGGCGATGGAACTGGGCGCCAAGGTGATCACCGTGTCCGACTCCGGCGGCACCGTCTACGACCCGGCCGGTTTCAACCAGGAAAAGCTGGATGCGCTGATGGAGCTGAAGAACGTCCAGCGCGGCCGCCTCGACCAGTTCGCCAAACAGTTCAAGCTGCAGTACGAAGCCGGCAAGCGGCCGTGGCACATCCCGGCGCAGATCGCGCTGCCGTGCGCGACGCAGAACGAACTGGACGGCAAGGATGCCGAAACCCTGGTCAAGAACGGCGTCGTCTGCGTCGCCGAAGGCGCCAACATGCCGTCGACGCTGGACGCGGTCGACGTGTTCCTGAAGGCCGGCACGCTGTACGCGCCGGGCAAGGCCAGCAACGCCGGCGGCGTCGCCACCTCGGGCCTGGAAATGTCGCAGAACTCGCTGCGCCTGTCGTGGCGCCACGCTGAAGTCGACGAGCGGCTGCACGCGATCATGAAGGACATCCACGAAAACTGCGTCAGCCACGGCAAGCAGGCCGACGGCAGCGTCAACTACGTGGATGGCGCCAACATCGCCGGCTTCGTCAAGCTGGCCGACGCGATGCGGGCGCAGGGCACCTACTGATCTGGCGCACCGCCATCAACAAAAAACGCAGCGGGCAGCCGCTGCGTTTTTTTTCGCCGCAACCGGTGGCAAGCCGGCGCCAGCCCGGCCGTGCGCGTCAGCCGAGGAACAGCCGGTAGGCCGGGTTGGCGCTTTCGTCCAGGTGCGGATAGCCGAGCGTGGCGAGGAAGGCGCGGAATGCCTTCATGTCCTTCTTCGGCACCTGCAGGCCGACCAGGATGCGGCCGACATCGCCACCTTCGTTGCGGTAATGGAACAGGGAAATGTTCCAGTCCGGCGCCAGGCTGTCGAGGAAGCGCATCAGCGCGCCCGGCCGTTCCGGGAATTCGAAGCGGTACAGCAGCTCGTTGCCGAGGTCCGGATTCCGGCCGCCGGCCAGATGGCGCAGATGCAGCTTGGCCAGTTCGTCGTGGGTCAGGTCGAGCGTCGGGAAACCGTGCTTTTCGAAATTTTTGGTGATCCGGGCCGATTCGTCGCGGTTGGAAATCTGCACGCCGACGAACACGTGGGCCTGCTGCGAATCGCTCATCCGGTAATTGAATTCGGTGACGCTGCGCGGGCCGAGCAGCTGGCAGAAGCGCTTGAAGCTGCCGCGCTCCTCCGGCATCGTCACGGCGAACAGGGCTTCGCGCGCCTCGCCGACTTCGGCGCGGTCGGCGACGAAGCCGAGCCGGTTGAAATTCATGTTGGCGCCGCTGGCGACCGTCACCAGCGCGGCGTTCTTCAGGGGCTTTTTGTTGGCGGTGGCGCGTTCGACGTAGGCCTTGGCGCCGGCGATCGCCAGCGCGCCGGACGGCTCCAGGATGCTGCGGGTGTCCTGGAACACGTCCTTTACCGCCGCGCAGACGGCGTCGGTATCGACGGTGATCACGTCATCGACCAGCTGCCGGGCGAGCCGGAAGGTTTCCTCGCCGACCAGCTTGACCGCGGTGCCGTCGGCGAACAGGCCGACATCCGGCAGCGTGACGCGGCGGCCGGCCTTCAGGCTCTTGGCCATCGCGTCGGAATCGACGGTCTGCACGCCGATCACCTTGATCTCCGGCCGCACCGCCTTGATGTAGGCGGCGACGCCGGCGATCAGGCCGCCGCCGCCGATCGCGCAGAACACCGCTTCGATCGGCTGCGGATGCTGGCGCAGGATTTCCATGCCGATGGTGCCCTGGCCGGCGATCACGTAGGGGTCGTCGAACGGGTGGACGAAGGTCAGCTTGTGCTTCTTTTCCAGCGCCAGCGCGTGCTTGTAGGCGTCCGAATAGGAGTCGCCGGCCAGCACCACTTCGCCGCCGCGCGCGCGTACCGCGTCGATCTTGACGGTCGGCGTGGTGGTCGGCATCACGATCACCGCGCGGCAGCCGAGCACCGAGGCCGCCAGCGCCACGCCCTGCGCATGGTTGCCGGCCGAGGCGCAGATGACGCCGCGCTTCAGCTGCGCCGGCGTCAGGTGCGCCATCTTGTTGTAGGCGCCGCGCAGCTTGAAGCTGCGCACGCTTTGCATGTCTTCGCGCTTGAAATAGATGCGGTTGCCGAGCCGCTGCGACAGCGTCGGCGCCAGGTCGAGCGGGGTTTCGACGGCGACGTCGTAGACGCGGGCGGTCAGGATCTTCTGCAGATAATCGGTGGTCATCGGGCGGGGAAGCGGGTGAGGGGAACGGCGCGCCGGCGGCGGCTTGCCTGCGGATAATTATAATGGAGCGGCTTGCCGTGCCGCATTCCGCCACCGCATCCTGCCGGCCATCCCGCCGCTTTCGCCGATTCCCTCGCCCCCGATTGCATGCATTCCGCCATCGAATCCGCCGTGCTGTGGCTGCTGGCCGTGCTGGCGCTGCCGAGCGTCGGCCTGCCGGCGGTGTTCCTGGTCAGCACGCTGTCGGCGACGCTGCTGCCGATCGGTTCGGAGCCGACCGTGTTCGCGGTGATCAAGGCCAATCCGGAACTGCTGTGGCCGGTACTGGCGGTCGGCACGCTCGGCAATACGCTCGGCGGGGCGATCGGTTACGGCATGGGCTACGGCGCCAGCCGCCTGTGGCTGCGCGAGCGCGACAGCCGCTGGTTCGGCTGGCTGCGCCGTTTCGGCGCGCGCACGCTGCTGCTGTCGTGGCTGCCGGGCATCGGCGATCCGCTGTGCTCGCTGGCCGGCTGGCTGAAGCTGCCGTTCTGGCCCTGCGTCGGCTACATGGCGCTCGGCAAGTTCCTGCGCTACGCGGCGCTGACCTGGGCGCTGCTGGCGGTGCCGGACGGATTCTGGCGCTGGCTGCTGGACTGGCTGTGACCGGTGCGGTCGCCGGCTGCAACATATACTGGGTGGAGCATTTTTGAAGGCGGGCGCCACATTTCCGGAACAAGCCGTTTTTCAGGCATACTCCCCATGCTCAGGATTTTTTTCGGCGACGGCGCGGAAACCTCCGGGGTGGTGGCGGCGCGGCGCCCGGCATCATCACTCATGGCAATCCGCTAAAATGCCCGCTTACCGCAAGCACCCTCCCTCCTTTCCCCGATGAACGCTCCCGTCCAACCCGAAGCCTTGCTCGCCGCCGCGCCGGACGCCTCCGGCGCCACCCGCGTGCGTGAAATCCCGTACAACTACACCTCGTTCTCGGACCGCGAAATCGTCATGCGCCTGCTCGGCGGCGACCAGGCCTGGGGGCTGCTGGAGGAATTGCGCGGCAAGCGCCAGACCGGCCGTTCGGCGCGCATGCTGTTCGAGGTGCTCGGCGACATCTGGGTGGTGCGGCGCAATCCGTATCTGCAGGACGATCTGCTGGACAATCCGAAGCGCCGCGCGGCGCTGATCGAGGCGCTGCAGCACCGGCTGAACGAAGTCGAGAAGCGCCGCCTGCAGGCCAACCTGAGCGAGCCGGACGATGCCGGCAGCCGCGAGCGCAGCGACAGCGTCGAGGCGCTGGTGCGCTCGGCGCGGCGCGCGGTCGATGCGTTCGCGCAGGAATTCCGCCAGGTGCGCGATCTGCGCCGGCGCGCGATCCGCGTGCTGGGTCGGCATACCGCCAGGGACAACATCAAGTTCGACGGCCTGTCGCGCGTCTCGCACGTCACCGACGCCACCGACTGGCGCGTCGAATATCCGTTCGTCGTGCTGACGCCGGATTCCGAGGACGAGATGGCCGGGCTGGTGAAGGCCTGCATCGAACTCGGCCTGACCATCATTCCGCGTGGCGGCGGCACCGGCTACACCGGCGGCGCGGTACCGCTGACGCCGATGTCGGCGGTCATCAATACCGAAAAGCTGGAGCAGCTGGGCGCGGTCGAAATGACCCTGTTGCCGGGGCTGGCGACCGAGTACGCGACCATCCACACCGGCGCCGGCGTGGTTACGCGGCGCGTGGCGGAAGCGGCCGAGCGCGCCGGTTTCGTGTTCGCGGTCGATCCGACCTCGGCCGACGCTTCCTGCATCGGCGGCAACGTGGCGATGAACGCCGGTGGCAAGAAGGCGGTGCTGTGGGGCACCGCGCTGGACAATCTGGCCTCGTGGCGCATGGTCGATCCGAACGGCGACTGGCTGGAAGTGACGCGGCTCGATCACAATCTCGGCAAGATTCACGATGTCGCCGTTGCCCGCTTCCAGTTGCAGTGGACCCATCCGGCGCCGAAGGGCAGGAGCGCCGAACCGTTCAAGACCGAAATCCTGGAAATCCCCGGCCGCTCGTTCCGCAAGGAAGGGCTGGGCAAGGATGTCACCGACAAATTCCTGTCCGGCCTGCCGGGCGTGCAGAAGGAAGGCACCGATGGCCTGATCACCTCGGCGCGCTGGATCCTGCACAAGATGCCGAAGCATACGCGTACCGTCTGCCTGGAATTCTTCGGTCAGGCGCGCGATGCGATTCCGTCGATCGTCGAGATCAAGGACTACCTCGACGCCGAGGCGAAAAAGGGCGGCGCCATCCTGGCCGGTCTGGAACATCTGGACGAGCGCTATCTGCGCGCGGTCGGCTACACCACCAAATCCAAGCGCGGCGTGCTGCCGAAGATGGCGCTGTTCGGCGACATCGTCGGCGACGATGAAAACGCCGTGGCGCAGGCCGCCTCGGAAGTGGTGCGGATGGCCAACAAGCACGTCGGCGAAGGCTTCGTCGCGGTCAGCCCGGAAGCGCGCAAGAAGTTCTGGCTGGACCGCGCCCGCACCGCGGCGATCGCGCGCCACACCAACGCCTTCAAGATCAACGAGGACGTGGTGATTCCGCTGAACCGGATGGGCGAATACACGGACGGCATCGAGCGCATCAACATCGAACTGTCGATCCGCAACAAGCTGCAGCTGCTGGCCGAACTCGGCGGCTTCTTCGCGCGCGGCACCCTGCCGCTCGGCAAGATCGAGGATGCCGACGGCGAGGACATTCCCGACGCCGAAGTGCTGGAAGACCGCGCCCATCAGGCGGCCGACCTGCTGGACGCGGCGCACGCGCGCTGGTCCTATCTGCTGTCGCATCTGGACACGCCGCTGGCCGAGGCGCTGCCGCGCCTGGCCGAGCTTGGCTACGGCCAGGCGATGGTGGTGTTCGAGGAACGGCTGACGCGCCAGCCGCAGGCAACGCTGTTCCATCTGGTGCAGGACCGCACGGTGCGGGTGTCGTGGAAGCAGGAAGTGCGGCTGCCGCTGCGGCAGATGTTTTCCGGCGCGGCGTTCCGGCCGGTGCTGGAAGAATGCGCGGCGATCCACAAGCGCGTGCTGCGCGGCCGCGTGTTCGTCGCGCTGCACATGCACGCCGGCGACGGCAACGTGCATACCAACATCCCGGTCAATTCCGACCATTACGCGATGCTGCAGGACGCCCACGCGGCGGTGGCGCGCATCATGGCGCTGGCGCGTTCGCTCGGCGGCGTGATCTCCGGCGAACACGGCATCGGCATCACCAAGCTGGAATTCCTGGCGACCGAGGAAATCCGCGACTTTCGCGCCTACAAGCGGCGCGTCGATCCGGACGGCCATTTCAACAAGGGCAAGCTGCAGGACGATCCGGCGCTGCCGGCCGATCTGCGCAATGCCTACACGCCGTCGTTCGGCCTGATGGGCCACGAATCGCTGATCATGCAGCAGAGCGACATCGGCGCGATCGCCAACAGCGTCAAGGATTGCCTGCGCTGCGGCAAGTGCAAGCCGGTGTGCGCGACCCACGTGCCGCGCGCGAATCTGCTGTACTCGCCGCGCAACAAGATTCTGGCGACTTCGCTGCTGGTGGAAGCCTTCCTGTACGAGGAGCAGACCCGGCGCGGCATCTCGATCAAGCACTGGGAAGAATTCGAGGATGTCGCCGATCATTGCACGGTCTGCCACAAGTGCGTGACGCCGTGCCCGGTCGACATCGATTTCGGGGACGTGTCGATGAACATGCGCAACCTGCTGCGCAAGATGGGCAAGAAGTCGTTCAAGCCCGGCACCGCCGCCTCGATGTTCTTCCTCAACGCCACCGATCCGGCCACCATCAACGCCACCCGGCAGATGATGATCGGCTGGGGCTACAAGGCGCAGCGCTTCGGCCACGACCTGCTGAAGAAGGTGGCGAAGAAGCAGACCAAGGCGCCGCCGGCGACGCACGGCAAGCCGCCGGTGCGCGAGCAGGTGATCCACTTCATCAACAAGCGCATGCCCGGCAACCTGCCGAAAAAGACCGCGCGCGCGCTGCTGGACATCGAGGACGACAAGATCGTGCCGATCATCCGCGATCCGCAGGCGACCTCGTCCGACACCGAGGCGGTGTTCTACTTCCCCGGCTGCGGTTCGGAACGGCTGTTCTCGCAGGTCGGGCTGGCGACCCAGGCGATGCTGTGGCGCGCCGGCGTGCAGACCGTGCTGCCGCCCGGCTATCTGTGCTGCGGCTATCCGCAGCGCGGCAACGGCGAGTACGACAAGGCGGAAAAGATCATCACCGACAACCGGGTGCTGTTCCACCGGATGGCCAACACGCTGAACTATCTCGACATCAAGACCGTGATCGTGTCCTGCGGCACCTGCTACGACCAGCTGCAGGGCTACGAATTCGACAAGATATTCCCCGGCTGCCGCATCATGGACATCCACGAATATCTGCTGGAGAAGGGCGTCAGGCTGGAGGGCGTGAGCGGCACCCGCTACATGTACCACGAGCCTTGCCACAACCCGATGAAGCTGCAGGAATCCGGCAAGACCATCAACGCGCTGATCACCACCGCCGATCACGTGAAGATCGAAAAGAACGACCGCTGCTGCGGCGAATCCGGCACGCTGGCGGTCGGCCGCCCGGACATTTCGACCCAGGTGCGCTTCCGCAAGGAAGAGGAAATGAAGAAGGGCGCCGACAGGCTGCGCGCCGACGGCTTTTCCGGCGACGTCAAGATCCTGACCTCCTGCCCGTCCTGCCTGCAGGGACTGAGCCGCTACAACGACGATGCCGGCACCGACGCCGACTACATCGTGGTCGAACTGGCGCGCCACCTGCTGGGCGAGGACTGGCTGCCGGAATACGTCGCCCGCGCCAACAACGGCGGCATCGAGCGCATCCTGGTGTAGCCGATGGACGACGCCTGCGAACTGTGCCGGCAGGACGGCGGCGAACTGCTCTACCGCGACGCCGAGCTGCGCGTGGTGCTGGTCGACGACGCCAGCCATCCGGGCTTCTGCCGGGTGATCTGGAATGCCCACGTGCGCGAAATGACCGATCTGCCGGAAGCACAGCGCGCGCGCCTGATGGCGACGGTATGGCGGGTCGAGGAAGTGCTGCGCGAGGTGCTGCGGCCGGACAAGATCAACCTCGCCAGCCTCGGCAACATGACGCCGCACCTGCACTGGCACGTGATCCCGCGCCATGTCGACGACCCGCAGTTTCCCGACGCGGTATGGGCGGCGCCGCGCCGTGCCGCCGATCCGGCGCCGCGCCGCGCGCTGCTGCTGGCACTGCGCCAGGCCTTGCGCGCCCGGCTGGAATCGCACCGTGACGGAGGCAGACCATGAACGACATTCCCGCCAGCGGGCGCACGCCCGCCGAACTGACCGCGCGGATGCAGTCGCGCACGCTGGAAATCGGTTTCGACGACGGTACCCGCTTTTCGCTGCCGTTCGAATTCCTGCGCGTGTATTCGCCGTCGGCCGAAGTGCGCGGCCACGGACCCGGCCAGGAAGTGCTGCAGACCGGCAAGCGGGCGGTGACGCTGACCGCGCTGGAGCCGGTCGGCAACTACGCGGTGCAGCCGCATTTTTCCGACGGCCACAATACCGGCATCTATTCCTGGGACTACCTGCACTGGCTCGGCGCCAATCAGGCCGGGCTGTGGCAGGACTATCTGCAACGGCTGGAAGCGGCCGGCTTCACGCGCGAATCCGGGCGCGACGCGCCGATGACGGCGACCCGTCCGCACGGGCACGGCTGCCACTGAAGCACGGTCCACGCCGGGCGCCGGGCGGGCGGGGCCGCACTTGTATAATGGCCGCCCGTATCGAGCAAACAGACAAGGCGGCGCAGATGAGCAACACCACGCATTTCGGCTACCAGACCGTGCCCGAGGAGGACAAGGTCAAGAAGGTGGCCGGCGTCTTCCATTCGGTGGCGCAGAAATACGACGTGATGAACGATGTCATGTCGGCCGGCCTGCACCGGCTGTGGAAAGCCTTCACCATCGCCCGCGCCGGCGTGCGGCCCGGCTTCAAGGTGCTCGACATTGCCGGCGGTACCGGCGATCTGGCCAGGGCCTTCGCGAAGCAGGCCGGTCCGACCGGCGAAGTCTGGCTGACCGACATCAACGAATCGATGCTGCGCGTCGGCCGCGACCGGCTGTTGAATCAGGGCCTGCTGACCCCCACCTTGCTGTGCGACGCCGAGAAGCTGCCGTTCCCGAGCGACTACTTCGACCGCGTCAGCGTCGCCTTCGGCCTGCGCAACATGACCCACAAGGACGCCGCGCTGGCCGAAATGCGGCGCGTGCTGAAGCCGGGCGGCAAGCTGCTCGTGCTGGAATTCTCGAAGGTCTGGGAACCGCTGCAAAAGCCCTACGATCTATATTCGTTCTCGGTGTTGCCGTGGCTTGGCAGCCGGATCGCCGACGATGCCGATAGTTACCGTTATCTGGCCGAGTCCATTAGAATGCACCCGGACCAGGAGACGCTCAAGGCAATGATGCAGGACGCCGGGCTCGACCGGGTCGAATACTTCAACCTGACGGCGGGTGTGGCCGCGTTGCACACCGGAATCAAACTTTAGGAGCTGCCATGAAGAAGTTGTTGCTGGGATTGATGGTCGCGTTGACCACGCTGACGATGGTGCTGCCGGAGGCGGAAGCGCGCCGCATGGGCGGCGGCCGTTCGTTCGGCAAGCAATCGCAGAATCTGAACCGTCCGGCGCCGACGCAGAACAGCGCCGCCAAACCGGCCGCGCCCGGCAACGCGCAAGCGACGCCGCCGAAGCCGGCGACGCCGTGGAAGAACATCCTCGGCGGCGCGCTGCTCGGCCTCGGCCTGGGCGCGCTGCTGTCGCACCTCGGCCTGTCCGGCGCGCTGGCCAGCATGATCAGCACGCTGCTGACGGTGGCGCTGATCGCCTTCGCGGTGATGTTCGTGCTGCGCCTGCTGCGGCGCAACAGCGCGCCGCAGGCGGCTTATCCCGGCGCCGCGCCGGCGGCCTATGGCAAGAGTGCCCACGTGCCGGAAATCGGCGCGCGCCTCGCCGAACCGGCTGGCGGCGCCGCGCCGGGTGCCGAGCCGGATGCCGCCTGGAGCGTGCCGGCGGATTTCGACACCGCCGCCTTCCTGCGCCATGCCAAGACCTATTTCATCCGCCTGCAGGCCGCCTGGGATCGCGCCGACATCAACGACATCCGCGAATTCACCACGCCGGAAATGTTCGCCGAACTGAAGATGCAGATTCAGGAGCGCGGCGCCAGCCCGAACACCACCGACGTGGTGTCGATCGACGCCGAACTGCTCGGCATCGAAACGCTGGCCGACGAATACCTGGCCAGCGTCAAGTTCCACGGCATGATCAGCGAGGAAGCCGGCGCGCCGGCGGCGCCGTTCACCGAGGTCTGGAACCTGTCCAAGCCGGTGTCCGGTGACGGCGGCTGGACCCTGGCCGGCATCCAGCAGCTGCCGTAGCCGATACCCTGACGCAAGCTGATACACTTGACGCCGCCCGTGACTGCCACGGGCGGTTTTCTTTTGGCGCGATGAATTCTTCCCCGTTTCCGTTCCCGACATCCTCCCTGGCCGCGGCCGCGATCAATCATCTGCTGGCGGCCGAGCCGTGGGCGCGGCGACGGCTGGCGGCGCACGCCGGCAAGCTCGCCTGCCTCGACTTCGGCGTGGCGGCGCTGCGTTTCGCGGTGGCGGCCGACGGCCTGCTGCAGGCGGCGCCGGCGGATGCCGCGCCGGCGGTGACGATCCGCCTGCGCGCGGCCGACCTGCCGCTGATGGCGCAGCAGCGCGAACGCGCCTTTTCCTGGGTGAAAGTGGAAGGCGACGCGGATTTCGCCAACGCCATTTCACAGCTGGCGCAACACCTGCGCTGGGATGCCGAGGGCGATCTGGCGCGGCTGGTCGGCGACATCGCCGCCGCCCGGCTGGCGGCTGGCGCGCGCGCCGGCGCCGGGGCGCTCGCTACCAGCGGCCGCAAGCTGGCCGAAAACACCGCCGAATACCTGCTGGAAGAACGGCCGATGCTGGTGCGGCCGCTGGCGGTGCGCGAATTCGCCGACGCGGTGACGGCCCTGCGGCACGATCTGGAGCGGCTCGGCAAGCGAGTCGAGCGGCTCGAACGTGCCGGCGCGAACGGTGTCCGGCAAGGCGGCCAGCCATGATCCTGCATTTCCTGCGGGTACTGAAGATCGTCCGCGTGGCGCTGCGCTACGGTCTGGACGAAATCGCGATCTCCAGCCTGGCGGTGCCGCGCCTCGCCAAAGCGGTCGATACCCTGATGTTCTGGCGCGACATTTCGGCGCCGCGCGGCGTCCGGCTGCGGCGCGCGCTGGAAGACCTTGGGCCGATCTTCGTCAAGTTCGGCCAACTGCTGTCGACCCGGCGCGACCTGATGCCGCCGGATGTCGCCGACGAACTGGCGCGCCTGCAGGACCAGGTGCCGCCGTTCGATCCGGAGCTGGCGATCCGGCAAATCCAGAAATCGCTGGGCGCTCATCCGGACCAGCTGTTCGCCCATTTCGAGCGCGAGCCGGTGGCCTCGGCGTCGATCGCCCAGGTGCATTTCGCCACGCTGCAGGATGGCCGCGAAGTGGCGGTCAAGGTGCTGCGTCCCGACATGAAGAAAAGCATCGGCAAGGATATCGCGCTGATGCGCATCGCCGCCGGCTGGGTCGAGCGGCTGTGGGCCGACGGCAAGCGCCTGAAGCCGCGCCAGGTGGTGGCGGAATTTGACAAGTACCTGCACGACGAGCTGGACTTGATGCGCGAGGCCGCCAACGCCAGCCAGCTGCGGCGCAACTTCGCCGATTCGACGCTGTTGATGGTGCCGGAAATGATCTGGGACCATTGCTCGGAATCGGTGATCGTGATGGAGCGCATGCGCGGCGTGCCGATTTCGCAGATCGCGCGGCTGATCGAGGCCGGCGTCGATCTGCAAAAGCTGGCGCGCGACGGCGTCGAAATCTTTTTCACGCAGGTGTTCCGCGACGGTTTTTTCCATGCCGACATGCACCCCGGCAACATCCTGGTATCGATCGAGCCGGAATCGCTGGGCCGCTACATCGCGCTGGATTTCGGCATCGTCGGCACGCTGACCGATTTCGACAAGGATTACCTGTCGCAGAACTTCCTCGCCTTCTTCCGCCGCGACTACAAGCGGGTGGCCGAGGCGCACATCGAATCCGGCTGGGCGCCGAAGGATACCCGCGTCGACGAACTGGAATCGGCGGTGCGCGCCTGCTGCGAACCGATCTTCGACCGGCCGCTGAAGGACATTTCGTTCGGCCAGATACTGCTGCGGCTGTTCCAGACCTCGCGCCGCTTCAACGTCGAGGTACAGCCGCAACTGGTGCTGCTGCAAAAGACCCTGCTCAACGTCGAAGGGCTGGGGCGCCAGCTCGATCCCGACCTCGATCTGTGGAAAACCGCCAAGCCGTATCTGGAACGCTGGATGAAGGAGCAGGTCGGCTGGCGCGGGCTGGTCGAGCGGCTGCGCGCCGAGGCGCCGCGCTACAGCCAGCTGATCCCGCAACTGCCGCGGCTGGCGCATCAGGCGCTGACGCAGGCGACGCAGCCGCGCCAGGACGACGAATTGCTGCGGCGCCTGCTGGCCGAGCAAAAGCGCACCAACCTGCTGCTCGGGCTGGCGGTGTACTTCGGCGGCGGCCTGCTGGGCGGCATCCTGCTGGTGCGGCTGTGGCTGGTCTGGCAGCAGTGGATGTAGCGGCGCCATTCTGCCCGATGCAAAAACAGGGGAGTATGTTGATAAAACGACCATCTAGCGCCCGTGACAGCGGGGTATCAAGGGGAGTATCTGGATTCCCCGGAGGCGCGCGACGGTGGTGACGCTGCAATCGCGCGATCCCGGCCAGCCGCTGTTCTGGAGCGAACGCTTCGCGCAGCACATCACGCCGTGGGATCGCGGTGGCGTGCCGGCCGAACTGCGCGCCTGGGTCGGGCAGGACCCGCGCCCGCGTGCCGCGCTGATCCCCGGCTGCGGCAGCGCCTACGAAGTGGCGTATCTGGCGCAGGCCGGCTGGGACGTCACCGCGATCGATTTTTCCGCCGTCGCGGTGGCAACGGCGCGCCAGGCGCTGGGGCCGTGGGCGGCGCATGTGGTCGAGGCGGATTTCTTCCATTTCACGCCGCCGCGGCCGCTCGAACTGATCTACGAATGCGCGTTCTTTTGCGCGCTGCCGCCGCGCCTGCGGCCGGACGTGGTGGCGCGCTGGGCCGAACTGCTGTCGCCGGGCGGCCTGCTGGCCGGTTTCTTTTTCTTCGACCAGACGCCGAAAGGGCCGCCGTTCGGCATCGGCGCGGCCGAGCTGGAACAATTGCTGGCGCCGTTCTTCGAGCGGCTGGACGACCGGCCGGTGGCCGATTCGCTGCCGGTGTTCGCCGGCCGCGAGCGCTGGCAGGTCTGGCGCCGCCGCTAGCGGCCGAGGCCGCCGCCGGCGCTCCCTGCCGATCGAAAGTCTGCGGCTATAATCGCCAGAATTTTGCCAGCGGGACACTGCCGCGCCGCCTGCCGGCGTGTCCGTGTCCCCGACCATCCAGCCCCGGTGCGGAGTAAACATAGATGAACATCACGCTGATTTCCTTCGTCGCGCTGTATCTGGTCGGCACGCTCGCACTGGGCATCTGGGCCGGCACGCGCATCAGGAACACCAGCGATTTCGCCATCGCCGGCCGCAGCCTGCCGCTGATCATGGTGGTGACCACCACCTTCGCTACCTGGTTCGGCGCCGAGACGGTGATGGGCGTGCCGGCCCGCTTCGTCCAGGGCGGCCTGCAGGACATCGTCGAAGACCCGTTCGGCGCCGGCACCTGCCTGATCCTGGTCGGCGTGTTCTTCGCCGCCAGGCTGTACCGGCTCAACCTGCTGACCATCGGCGACTTTTACCGCAACCGCTACGGCAAGGGCATCGAAGTGTTCTGCTCGCTGGCGATCATGCTGAGCTATCTCGGCTGGGTGGCGGCGCAGATCACCGCGCTCGGCCTGGTGTTCTCGGTGCTGACCAATGGCGCGATGTCGGAAACCGCCGGCATGATCGTCGGCACGCTGGCGGTGCTGATCTACGTGGTGATCGGCGGCTTCCTGGCGGTCGCCTGGACCGATTTCATCCAGATGATCGTGCTGGTGCTGGGCCTGGGTGTGATCGCCTTCTTTTCCGCCGATCTGGCCGGTGGCGGCGCCAAGGTGGTCGACATGGTCAGCGACAGCAATCTGCTGAATTTCCTGCCCAAGCCGACCTTCACCGACATCAGCTTCTTCATCGCCGCCGCCGTGACGATGATGCTCGGCAGCATTCCGCAGCAGGACGTGTTCCAGCGCGTGATGTCGGCGAAGAACGCGCCGACCGCGCGCACCGGCGCCATCGTCGGTGGCGCCAGCTACATCCTGTTCGCCTTCGTGCCGATGTTCATCGTCGCCTCCGCCGTGGTGGTGATGGGCAACGAGGCGCTCGATCTGGCCAAAAACGACTACCAGCGCCTGCTGCCGACCTTCATCATGACGCGGATGCCGCTGGTGGTGCAGATCCTGTTCTTCGGCGCGCTGCTGTCGGCGATCAAGAGCACCTCGTCGGCGACGCTGCTGGCGCCGTCCACCAGCTTCGTCGAGAACATCCTGAAGAACCTGCGGCCGGACATGAGCGACCGCGAACAGCTGTTCGCGATGCGCTGCTCGATCGTGGTGTTCGCCGCGCTGGTGCTGGCCTACGCGATCGCGATGCGCGGCACCTCGATCTATGAACTGGTGTCGTCGGCGTACCAGGTGACGCTGGTCGGCGCCTTCGTGCCGCTGGTGATGGGGCTGTACTGGCGCCGTTCGACCACGCAGGGCGCGATCTGCTCGCTGGCCGCCGGCATCGGCACCTGGATCGTTTTCTTTCCGCAGGTGTCCGACTGGGGCACGCATTTTCCCGGCCAGCTGGCCGGCCTGATCGCCGGGTTCGCCGGCATGCTGGCCGGCTCGCTGCTGCCGCAGGCGCTGCGCAACCGCCACGAGCCGCGCCAGAGCGCCGACGGGGCCGAGGGCGCCGGTGCCTGAACCCGCTCCGGGCGCCGCCGGCGCACGCTGAGAACGGCCGGAAAACCCTTATAATCTAGGGTTTTTGACGTTTTTCAGTTGAGAGGGTGTGATGCCGATCTATGCTTATCGTTGCGACGCCTGCGGGTTCGCCAAGGACGTGCTGCAGAAGCTGTCCGACGCGCCGCTGACGCAATGTCCGTCCTGCGGCCAGCCGCAGTTCCGGAAGCAGCTGACGGCGGCCGGCTTCCAGTTGAAGGGCACCGGCTGGTACGCCACCGATTTCCGTGGCGGCGGCAGCAGTTCCTCGCCGGCCTCCGGCAAACCGGCCGAAAGCCAGGGCGACAGCAAGCCGGCGGAGAGCAAGCCGGCGGAGAGCAAGCCGGCCGACAGCACGCCCGCTGGCGGCGGCACGGCGACCTGACGCCGCGCCCGCCGGAACGACACGATGCGCAAATACTTCATCACCGGACTGCTGGTCCTGGTGCCCCTGGCGATCACGCTGTGGGTGCTGAACCTGATCATCGGCACCATGGACCAGTCGCTGCTGCTGCTGCCGGAATCCTGGCGGCCGCAGGCGCTGTTCGGCTTCGGCATTCCCGGCCTCGGCACGATCCTGACGCTGCTGGTGATCTTCCTGACCGGACTGGCGACCCGCAACTTCGTCGGCAACCAGGTGGTGTTGATGTGGGAATCGCTGCTGACCCGGATTCCGGTGGTCAAGTCGATCTATTCCAGCGTCAAGCAGGTGTCCGACACGCTGTTCTCCTCGTCCGGCAACGCCTTCCGCAAGGCGGTGCTGGTGCAGTATCCGCGCGCTGGTTCCTGGACCATCGGTTTTCTGACCGGCACGCCCGGCGGCGACGTCTGCAACCACTTGCAGGGCGACTACGTCAGCGTCTACGTGCCGACCACGCCGAACCCGACCTCCGGCTTCTTCCTGATGATGCCGCGCGCGGAGGCGATCGAACTCGACATGACGGTCGATGCCGCGCTGAAATACATCGTCTCGATGGGCGTGGTCGCGCCCGAGCAGTCGCGCGACAAGCCCATCATCCAACCCGATAAAGTCTGACGCGGCGCGGCCCTCGCCGCATCTTTGCCGCAGCCCCAACCCGAACTGGACCCCACCATGCCAATGCGAACCCAATATTGCGGCCTCGTCACCGAGGCGCTTCTCGGCCAAACCGTCAGCCTGTGCGGCTGGGTGCATCGCCGCCGCGACCACGGCGGCGTTATCTTCATCGACCTGCGCGACCGCGAGGGGCTGGTGCAGATCGTCTGCGACCCGGACCGCGCCGAAGTGTTCGGCAAGGCCGAATCGGTGCGCAACGAATTCTGCCTGCGCGTCACCGGTCTGGTGCGCGAGCGGCCGGCCGGCACCACCAACGCCAACCTGAAGTCCGGCAACATCGAAGTGCTGGCGCACGACCTGCAGATCCTGAACGCCTCGGTGACGCCGCCGTTCCAGCTGGATGACGACAACCTGTCGGAAACCACCCGCCTGACGCACCGCGTGCTCGATCTGCGCCGTCCGCAGATGCAGAACAACCTGCGGCTGCGCTACAAGGTGGCGATGGAAGTGCGCAAGTACCTCGACGAGCACGGTTTCATCGACATCGAAACGCCGACGCTGACCAAATCGACGCCGGAAGGCGCGCGCGACTACCTGGTGCCGTCGCGCGTGAATCCGGGCGAATTCTTCGCGCTGCCGCAGTCGCCGCAGCTGTTCAAGCAATTGCTGATGGTGGCCAACTTCGACCGCTACTACCAGATCACCAAGTGCTTCCGCGACGAGGACCTGCGCGCCGACCGCCAGCCGGAATTCACCCAGATCGACTGCGAAACCTCGTTCATGGACGAGCAGGAAATCCGCGACCTGTTCGAAAACATGGTGCGGATGGTGTTCAGGAAATCCCTCGATGTCGAGCTGCCGAACCCGTTCCCGGTGATGCCGTATGCGCAGGCGATGGGCCTGTACGGCTCCGACAAGCCGGACATGCGCGTCAAGCTGCAGTTCACCGACCTGACCGCAGTGATGAAGGACGTCGATTTCAAGGTGTTCAGTGGCGCTGCCAACATGGACGGCGGCCGCGTGGTCGGCCTGCGCGTGCCGGGCGGCGGCGCGATGCCGCGTTCCGAGATCGACGCCTACACCCAGTTCGTCGCGATCTACGGCGCCAAGGGGCTGGCCTACATCAAGGTCAATGAAAAGGCCAAGGGCCGCGACGGCCTGCAGTCGCCGATCGTCAAGAACCTGCACGATGCCGCGCTGGCGCAAGTGATCGAACTCACCGGCGCCGAGGACGGCGACCTGATCTTCTTCGGCGCCGACCGCGCCAAGGTGGTCAACGACGCGATCGGCGCGCTGCGCGTGAAGATCGGCCATTCCGAATTCGGCCGCAAGGGCGGGCTGTTCGACGATGTCTGGCGGCCGCTGTGGGTGGTCGATTTTCCGATGTTCGAATACGACGACGGCGAGCAGCGCTGGAATGCCTGCCACCACCCGTTCACCGCGCCGAAGGACGGCCACGAGGATTACCTCGAAACCGATCCGGGCCGCTGCCTGGCCAAGGCTTACGACATGGTGCTGAACGGCTGGGAGCTGGGCGGCGGCTCGGTGCGTATCCACCGCGCCGAGGTGCAGAGCAAGGTGTTCCGCGCATTGAACATCAACGACGAGGAAGCGCAGCTGAAGTTCGGTTTCCTGCTGGATGCGCTGCAATACGGCGCGCCGCCGCATGGCGGCATCGCCTTCGGCCTCGACCGGCTGATTACGATGATGGCCGGCGCCGAATCGATCCGCGACGTGATTGCCTTCCCGAAAACCCAGCGCGCCCAGGATCTGCTGACCCAGGCGCCGTCGCCGGTCGACGAGAAGCAGCTGCGCGAATTGCACATCCGCCTGCGCAATACCGAGCCGGTCAAGGCCTGAGCGCCGCCGGCCCGGTCGCGGCCTGTCGGCAGATTCCCGGCATAATGAAAAGCGCGGCCCGGCCGCGCTTTTTTGTTGCATCACGGTAATCGGTGGAAATGCTCTTGTCGATGCGGCCGGTCGTTCCCATGTAGTAAGACGGAAGCGAACCCGACAGCGTGGCAATGGCCAGCTCCCGGTCATATGGAAAACCGGGAGTATGTTGAAAATTCTGTTTATGGGTGCCCGCTACAGAGGTGATGCTTGGGGAGTATGTGGTCCTGCCGGGTTTCGCGGCGGGCGCTGCTGAAACCGGCAACGTGTCGAATGGAAACGCGCTACAAGATTCCCGAATCGGTGCTGGTGGTGATTCATACCGCCGACCTGCAGGTGCTGCTGCTGGAGCGGGCGCAGCCGTCCGGCTTCTGGCAGTCGGTGACCGGCTCCCGCGATGCGCCCGACGAGCCGCTGGCGCTGACCGCCGCGCGCGAGGTGTGGGAAGAAACCGGCATCCGCGTGGCCGGCTATCCGCTGGCCGAAGCCGGGGACGGCGAGGAAATTCCATTTGGCAATCTGCGCGACTGGCGGCTTTCCAACGTCTACGACATCTATCCGGTGTGGCGCCACCGTTACGCGCCGGGGGTCACGCGCAATACCGAGCATGTGTTCGGCCTGCTGCTGCCGCAGGCGCTGACGCCAACACTGGCGCCGCGCGAGCATCTGCGCCATTGCTGGCTGCCGTACCGCGCCGCCGCCGACCAGTGCTTTTCGCCGTCCAACGCCGAAGCGGTCCTGCAATTGCCGCAGCGCGCCGGCGCCGGCCTTTCCGGGACTTTTGAGTGAACCGATGAAACTCCGCGTAGCGACTTACAACATCCACAAGGGCGTGTCGTCGATCGGCACCCGCCCGCGCGTGCTGGGCCTGAAGGATGCGCTCGGCACGATGGACGCCGACGTGCTGTTCCTGCAGGAAGTGCAGGGCCGGCACGATCTGATGGCGGCGCGCCACGCCGCCGCCTGGCCGCAACAGGCGCAGCACGAATTCCTGGCCGGCGATTCGCACCACGCCGCCTATGGCATGAACGCGGTGTACGACCACGGCCACCACGGCAATGCGCTGTTGAGCGCGTTTCCGATCGCCTCCTGGCAAAACCAGAACGTCTCCGACCACGCCTACGAATCGCGCGGCATCCTGCATTGCGTGATTCAGGCGCCGGCCACCGAGGTGCATTGCTACGTGATCCATCTCGGCCTGTTCGGCGGCAGCCGCAAGCGCCAGACCCGGGCGCTGATCGAAGCGGTCGGCCAGACCGCGCCGGCCGATGCGCCGATCATCGTCGCCGGCGATTTCAACGACTGGGGCGATCGCCTGTCGGATGCGCTGCGCGGCGACCTCGGTGTTTCCGAAGTGTTCGACGAGCGGGTGGCGACGCCCGGTTTCGGCCGCTACCTGCGCCAGCTGGCCGGGCGCGGGCCGAAGACGCAGCCGGCGCGTACCTTCCCGGCTGCGCTGCCGTGGCTGCGGCTGGATCGCATCTATGTGCGCGGTTTCAAGGTGGAATCGGCGCAGGTCCTGTCCGGCGTGCCTTGGGCTAAACTGTCGGACCACGCGCCGATCCTGGCCACGCTCGAACTGAAGTAGCGCGGCAGGGCGGCCGGCCAGCGGGCGCGCCGCGCCCGACGACAGAAAGGATTCAGCGGATGCCGGTTCCCTCATGCGCACGGTAATCTTCACCGGCCACAACGACATCGATCTACTGCAATCCGGCGCGCAATTCTTCCCTTCCCTGATCGCGGCGATCGATGGCGCGCGCGCCGAACTGTTTCTCGAAACCTATATCTTCACGCTCGACGCCGCCGGCTTCGCCGTGCTGCACGCGCTGCAGCGGGCGGCGCATCGTGGCGTCGCGGTCTACCTGATCGTCGACTGGGTCGGCACCGGCCGCGCCACCTGCGCTCTGCTGCGCGAGCAATGCGCGGCGGCCGGCATCCATTTCCGCCGCTTCAATCCGTGGTTCCGGCGCGGCATCGCCCGCACCCATCGCAAGATCTGCGTGGTCGACCGCGATCTGGCCTTCATCGGCGGCTTGAACATCAACGACGACCTGCGTTCCGACCGTGATCCGAAGCGGGTGCTGCCGGCGCCGCGCTGGGATTTCGCGGTGCGCATCCGCGGCCCGCTGGTGGCCACCATCTATCTGGAAATGACGGCGCAATGGACCCGCCTCGGCAGCTTGCAGCTGAAGACGCGCTGGGCCAATTTCCGCCGCATGCGCGCGCTGGAACCGGCGCCGGCGACCGGGCCGGCGCTGGCCGGGCTGGTGCTGCGCGACAACCTGCGCAACCGCCGCACCATCCAGCGCGCCTATCTGAAGGCGCTCGGCCGGGCGCGCCAGAACGCGCTGCTGGTCAATCCGTATTTCGCGCCGGGGCGCAAGCTGCGGCGGGCGCTGGAAGCGGCGGCGCAGCGCGGCGTCCAAGTGACGCTGCTGCTCGGGGTCGGCCAGTTCCGGCTGCAGGACGCGATCGCCCATTCGTTCTATCCGAAGCTGCTCGACTGCGGCGTGCGCATCTTCGAATACCGCAAGACCGAGCTGCACGCCAAGGTGGCGGTGGTGGACGATGAATGGGCGACGGTCGGCTCCAGCAATTACGACGGCCTGTCGCTGTTCGTCAATCAGGAGGCCAACGTGGTGATCCTCGATCAGCCGTTCGCGCTGGAACTGCGGCGGCAGATCGAGCAGGGCGTGGCCGACGGCGTTGCCGTCGATCGTGAGGCTTTCGCCAACCTCGGCTGGGGCCAGCGCCTGGGGAGCGGCATCGCCTTCTCGCTGTACCGGGCGGCGATCCGGCTGATGTCGTGGAGCAGCTACGACTGAAGCCGGTCCAGTTCCGGGTAATGACGGAAGATGCCGCTCTGGTTGAACGGCTGGCGCCGTGGTGATTTCAGATAGGCGGCGATGCGCGGCAGCCGTGCCACCCGGCGCTGCAGCGCGGCCAGCAGCGGATACGCCGGCGCCAGTGCGCGCATGGTGCGCGGGAAGGCGTATTTCAATCCGGCCATCAGCTGGAACAGCGACAGATCGACATAGGTGAGCCGGGCGCCGACCGCGTGGCGGCTACCGTCCGGGTTGCGCTCCAGCACCCGTTCGAAATAACCGAGGAATTTCGGCAGCCGCGCCGCCGTCAGGTCGGCCGCGCGGCGCGCCGCCTCGTCGCGCTGCTCTTCGTAGTACAGGCCGGCGGCGATCGGATGGTGGCTGTCGTGTACCTCGGCCACCAGATCGGCGATGGTCAGCTGCAACTGGTGCGCCCACAGCCGGCCGGCTTCGTCGTCCGGCGCCAGCCCGAGACGCGGGCCGAGGTACAGCAGGATGTTGGCAGTCTGGCCGATCAGCAGGTCGCCGGCCTTCAGATAGGGTGGCGCGAACGGCGGCCGCGCCACCGCCTCGTCCTCCAGGAAATGCGTCAGCGCCGGCATGCCGCGCCCGCGTCCCGAGGCGCGGGCGACATCGACGTAATCGGCGCCGCCCTGTTCCAGCGCCAGCCGGACGAATTCGCCGCGGCCCTGCAGGCCCGGCCAGTAATACAGTTCATAGCGCATCGCTTGGCCTCCGGTAAGGATGCCGGCGCCGCCGTCTCAATCGGCCAGCGCGCGCCGCCGCGAAAACCAGATGCCGCCGCCGACCAGCAGCAGCACCGCCAGTTGCAATCCCAGTCCCTGCGCGGTCGGGTGGATGCCGAGCAGCGGCAGCGAGATGAAATCCACCAGACGGGAATCGAGCACGCCGGCTTCCTGCAATGCCGCCACGCCGTTGCCGGTAAATACTACCGCCATCAGCGCCAGCAGGCCCGAGGTGGCGGAAAAGAACGGGCCGATCGGCAGTCGCACGCTGTACTTCAGGATCGCCCCGCCGAGCAGCGCCAGCAGCAGCGCCGCCGCCGCGATGCCGCCCAGCACCGCGCCGTGGCCGTCGGCGCCGACCTGCACCCACAGCGTTTCATAGAACAGGATTACCTCGAACAGTTCGCGGTAGATCGCCAGGAAGGAAATCCCCGCCATCGCCCACAGCGTGCGCTTGCCGAGCGCGGCGTTGACCTGGTCGCGGATGAATTTCTGCCACGCCTGCGCATACGACTTGCTGTGCAGCCAGTAGCCGACGTACAGCAGCATCGCCGCCGCCACCAGCGCGGTCACGCCTTCGGTGACTTCGCGGCTGGCGCCGGAAATCGTCAGCACGTAGTTGGCCACGAACCAGGTCAGCGCACCGAGCGCCACTGCGCCGATCCAGCCGGCGTGGATGTAGGGCAGGGCGTCGCGGCGGCCGGTCTTGACGACGAAGGCGACGATCGCCGCCAGCACCAGGATCGCTTCCAGCCCTTCGCGCAGCAGGATCAGCAGCGCGCTGATGAATGCCGCCAGCGGCGACAGGCCGCCGGCCGACAGCTTCTCATCGACGCGGTCCAGCAGTGCGCCGATCCGTTCGATCTGCCGCGCTACCGCGTCGGCCGGCTGGCCGTCGGCGATGGCGGCGCGCAGACGCATCATTTCGCCTTCGGTTTCGGTGCGCAGCGCCGGATCGACGTTGTCGAGACCGGCCTCGACCAGCTCGAAGCCTTCCAGATAGGCGCCGATCGCCAGCTGGCGGGCGCCGTCGCGGTCGCCCTGGCGGTAGGCGTCCAGCGCCTGCTGCAGCTTGGTCCGGGTCAGCTGCAGCGGTGCCGGCGCGGCCGCCTGCAACGCTTCCGGATGCGCGGTCAGATAGGCTTGCACCTCGGCGGCGCCGCGCTGCGCGGCTTCGGCCGGAGTTTCGGTGACCAGTTGCTTCATGTCGCCGATGGCGTTCCTGCCCTGGTCCTGCTGCCAGGTTTGGGCGCCTTGCTCCAGCGTCTGCGGCGTCTGCCGCAGGCCGCCGACGAAGAAGGCCAGCGCCCAGCGGTCGGCTTCGCTCAGTTCGGCGAACGGCCGCATCGGCGTGCCGCCGACGCCCAGCGTGATGGTGTTGTAGAGACCGTACAGGCTGCGCGCCGCCATCCGTTCGCCATCGTGGAAATTGCTCGGCGCCGGCTCCAGCCCTTTCGCCAGCGGGCCGTCGCCGTGGCCGCTGGCGCCGTGGCAGGCGGCGCAATGGGCTTGGTACAGGCGCTCGCCGGTGCGCAGATCGGGCGCGGCGCGCGGCGCCACCGTCAGTTGGTAGACGCGGATCACGCCTTCGCGCAGGCGCGCGGCGGCGGCCGAGACGGCGGCGCCGTCGGCCCTGGCTTCGATCGCGCCGCGCAGCGCCCGCGCCTGTTGCAGCAGCGCCGGCTGCTCCGCTTGCGCCGGCAGCTGCTGCAACAGCGTCGCCGACTGCGTGGCGAATTCCAGCTGCTCCTGGTATTCCGACTGGTCCAGCACCTGGCCGTCGCGGACGAAGCCGGGGTAATCGACGCCGATGTAATCGAGCATGTGGACCACGGTCTGCGCCTGTTCCTCGCCCGGCGCGGCATCGGCGCGGACGAATGCCGCCAGCATCAGCAGCGCCAGCAGGAAGCGCAGGAACGGCAAATGGTAGGTGGCGGGAACGGTGGGAGGCAATCGCTTACGCATGGCGGCAGGGGTTAACAATAATGATTCGCATTCTCGCATGTTGCGCCGACCGGCATCAACCGAGGCCGGCGCGCGATACCGGAAGCGCCGAAAGCGCTTGCGGGCGGCAAGGGGATATTCTAATATAAATGAGAATCATTATCATTAATGGGTGGGCGAGGCCATGGTGGCCGGTCGTTTGCCCGACCTTTCTCACGCCAACCAAGGAGAGACTGATGGCCCACGATCCGAACGATCCGATGCCGCCGGAACCGCTGGCCGCCGCCGGCAGCCGGCCGGAACTGCTGGTGTCGGCGGTGCTGCACCTGATGTCGCACTACACGGTGCGGCGCGACGACGGCGCCTGCGTCAAGCTGGCGGCGGTGATCGAACGTCACCTGAAGGCGCTGGCCGGCCAGCCGGACCTGGCGCCGGTGCTGCGCGCCACCTGCCAGCAGCTGGCCGAACAGTGGGAAGGCGTGGTGGAACGGGCGCTGCCGGCGCCGCGCGCGGCCCATCCGCTGGCGCGCTGGATCGGCGCCGGGCGCGCCGGTCAGGCTTGAGCAAATTTGAAAACAGGGGGAGTATGCCGTTTTTTCGGCCTGTTCCGGGCAGCCCGCGCCCGTGTCAAAAAATGCACCGGGTAGTATGTACGGGAAGGCGAGCGGCGGCAGGCGCCCCGGCGGGCCGTTTCAGCGGCGCCGGGCGGCGTGCGGTCCGCTCGGGCCGCGTTGTTCCAGATGGCGGAAAGTGATCCGGCCCTTGCTCAGATCGTAGGGCGACAGCTGCACCGATACCTTGTCGCCGGCCAGGATGCGGATGTGGTGCTGGCGCATCTTGCCGGAGGTGTAGGTGATCAGTTGATGGCCGTTTTCGAGTTCGACGCGAAAGCGCGAGTCGGGCAGGACTTCGGTGACCAGCCCCATCATTTCAAGCAATTCTTCTTTTGCCACAGGATTCCAATCAAGTAAAACCACGGTTGCGCCGATGGCCGGCGAGAACGCTGGCGCGCGCGGGCCGGCGACATTCGCGGCGGCCGCGCTCGACAGCGGTAAACGATGAACAATGCGCCGGCGCATGAAACGCCGCATGCAGGACCGGAGGAGGAAACCGGGAGCCGCGCTGCCGGTTCGGTTGGAGGGGCCAGCCCTCCGCGGACCACGGACTATACCACGGGCCGGCGTTCAGCCCGGATCGGCCGCCGTCGGCCGCGCCGGCTTCAGGACATCACCACTGGCCCGCCCTGTTGCAGCGCGCGCTGGTAGGCCGGGCGCGCTTCCATCTTCTTCAGGTAGGCCGCCAGCGCCGGATAGCCGGCGGCGCCTTGCACCCGCGCCAGCGCCGCCGCCACCGGAAAGCTCATCTGGAAATCGGCGATGGTCAGCCGGGCGCCGGCGAACCATTCGTGGCGCGCCAGATGGGCGTCGATGAACGGCAGCGCGGTGGCCAGGTTCGGATCGACCAGTTTGGCCTGCGCCTTGCCGCACAGCTGGCGGGCGATCGGGCGGACGAAGAACGGCATCGGCTGTGTCGGAATCGTCATGAACACCAGCTTCAGCAGCAGCCAGTTCATCAGCGAGCCTTCGGCGTAGTGCATCCAGAAGCGGCACTGGCGATGTTCTTCGGTGCCGGGGCGCGGCTGCGCCACCGGACCGTCGGCGTCGCCTTGCGGTCCATAGGTTTCGATCAGGTATTCGAGGATCGCGCCGGATTCGGCCAGGGTCAGTTCGCCGTCGGTGATCACCGGCGACTTGCCGAGCGGATGCACCGCCTTCAGTTCCGGCGGCGCCAGCATGGTTTTCGGATCGCGCCGGTAACGCCGGATTTCGTAGGGCAGGCCGAGTTCTTCCAGCAGCCACAGCACGCGCTGCGAACGGGAGGTTTCGAGGTGGTGGACGATGATCATGGAATTCCCGGTCAAGGTGAATGGGGCGGCGCTCAGGCGGTGGCCGCGGCCTGGCGCGATTGCGCGAACGCGATGAAGAAGTCGAGCGAATCGGGATTGCTCATGGCGTCGCGGTTGGCGATCTTTTCCACCGGCATGCCGAGCAGCAGCTTCTTGATCGGCAGTTCCATCTTCTTGCCGGAAGCGGTGCGCGGGATCTGCGGCACCGCGAACACGTCGTTCGGCACATGGCGCGCCGACAGCGCGCCACGGATGCCGGACTTGATCCGCGCCACCAGCGCATCGTCCAGCGCGACGCCGTCGCGCAGCACCACGAACAGCGGCATGTACGATTCGCGGCCGAGATATTCCAGATCGACCACCAGGCTGTCCAGCACTTCCGGAATGTCCTCCACCGCCCGGTAGATTTCGCTGGTGCCCATGCGGATGCCGTGGCGGTTGATGGTGGTGTCGGAGCGGCCGTAGATCACCGCGCCGCCGCGCGGCGTGATGCGGATCCAGTCGCCGTGCCGCCACAGGCCCGGATAGACGTCGAAATAACTGTCGTGATAGCGCGAGCCGTCCGGATCGTTCCAGAAGTACAGCGGCATCGACGGCATCGGCTCGGTTACCACCAGTTCGCCGACCGCGTCCTCGACCGGATTGCCCTGATCGTCGAACGCATAGGCGGCGATGCCGAGGCCGCGGCACTGCATCTCGCCGGAATACAGCGGCAGGATCGGGCAGGCGCCGACGAAGGCGGCGGCGATGTCGGTGCCGCCGGAAATCGACGCCAGCAGGATGTCGCGGCCGATGTTGGCGTAAATCCATTGATACGCTTCCTGCGGCAGCGGCGAGCCGGTCGAGCCGACCGAGCGGAGGCGCGACAGATCGGCCAGCCGGTTCGGTACGATGCCGGCCTTCATGCAGTTGGCGTAGTAGGCGGCGCCGGCGCCGAAGAAGCTGACGCCGGCCTGCTCGGCGAATTTCCACAGCGTGCCGAGGTCCGGTGTACCTGGATTGCCGTCGTAGATGCAGATGGTGGCGCCGACCAGCAGGCCGGTGACCTGGGAATTCCACATGATCCAGCCGGTGGTCGAATACCAGTGGAAATGATCCTGCGGGCCGAGGTCCAGATGCAGCGCATGGCCCTTCAGGGTTTCCAGCAGCGCGCCGCCGTGGCCGTGCACGATCGGCTTCGGCATGCCGGTGGTGCCGGACGAATACAGGATCCACAGCGGATGGTCGAACGGCAGCTGCTCGAAACGGATCGGCTCCGGCGCCGGCCGCAGCAGGCTGTCCCACGTCACCGAATCGGCCAGCGTGGCCTGCGGATTCAGGTAGGGCAGCAGGACCGTGTGTTGCAGCGTCGGCAATTCGCGCCGCATCGCCTCCAGCACCGGCAGGCGATCGAAATCCTTGCCGCCGTAGCGGTAGCCATCGACCGCGATCAGCAGCTTCGGGTCGATCTGGCGGAAACGGTCGAGCACGCCGGCGCTGCCCATGTCCGGCGAACAGCTCGACCAGGTGGCGCCGATCGACGCGCAGGCGAAAAACGCCACCGCCGTCTCCGGAATGTTCGGCAGATAGGCGGCGACGCGGTCGCCCGGCCCGACCCCGAGCGCGCGCAGGTTGTGCGCCATCGCCGTCACCTGCGCGCGCAGTTGGTCCCACGACAGCCGCGTCAGCGGCCGCAGCTCGGATTGCCCGACGATCGCCGGCCGGCTGCCTTCGGCGCCTTGATGGAAACGGAACAGCTGCTCGGTGAAATTCAGCCGCGCGCCGTCGAACCACTTGGCGCCCGGCATCTTGTGCGCATCCAGCACCTGCCGGTACGGCGCCGAACTCCTGACCTCGAAGTATTGCCAGATCGATTCCCAGAAATCCTCCAGCCGCTCGACCGACCACTGCCACAGCGCCGGGTAATCCTGGAACGCCAGTCCCTTTTCGCGCTCCAGCCAGCGCAGGTAGTCGCGCAGGCGGCTGTGTTCGATGCGCTCCGGGGAAGGCGTCCAGAGCAAGGGATTGTCGTTCGACATGCTGTCTCCTGTATTCGAATCGGTATGGGAAGGCGTCCAGGCAGGCGCGCGGAATCGGCGGGCGAGGCGTGTCGGTGTCTGGCGATGCCGTTCATTACAGCAATAATCGCCGGCCAGCGCAATCCTTGGCGGCGCCGGCAGTTTTACCACCAGGCGGTACGGCGTCATCTTCCCCGACCCGGCATGGGTGACGGCGTCGGCGGCGCGGCAGCGGGTACGACGACAGCGAAATCCGGTGAGACATGAAATCAAAAACCGCCGGCATGCGGCGGTTTTTGATTGGGGGGCCGTATCGAGTTGCTCAATGGCTCATCGACGCTGGTCTTTGAGGCTGCGTTGAGCGGCGCGGGTTAACCGGCCAGGCCGATTTTCGCCAGCACCATCCGGTTGCGGCCGTTGGACTTGGCTTCGTACAGTTTTTCGTCGGCGATCCTGAGCAGGTCGGTGGGGGTGGTGGACTGGTCGGCCAGCGTCAGCACGACGCCGCAGCTGACGGTCAGCATCGGCGCAGTCGCCGACGCCGGATGCGGGATGCCCAGGTGCATCACGTTGTGCCGGAACTGTTCGATCTGCTGCTGGATGCCGACGCCGAGCGGCGACAGCAGCACGAATTCCTCGCCCCCATAGCGCGCCGCCAGATCGTCGGGGCGGTTGGCGTGCCGCGCCAGCGCGTCGGCGACGCTGCGCAGCGCTTCGTCGCCGCGCAGATGGCCGAAGCGGTCGTTGTATTGCTTGAAGTGGTCGATGTCGATCATCGCCACGCCGATCGGCATCTGGCTGCGCGCGGCGCGGCGGCAGGCACGTTCCAGCGCCTGATCGAACAGGCGCCGGTTGGCCAGGCCGGTCAGGCCGTCGTGATGCGCCATCTGCTGCAACGCTTCCTTCTGGCGTGCCAGGTTGACCAGATTGCGCACGCGGGCGCTGACGATGGCCGGCCGGATCGGTTTGTGGATGTAGTCGGCGGCGCCCAGTTGCAGGCCGAGTTCCTCGTCTTCCACTTCGTCCTGGGCGGTGATGAACATCACCGGGATGTGGGCGGTATGGTCGTCGGCCTTCAGGTGGCGGATCACCTGGTAGCCGTCCATGCCGGGCATCGAGACGTCGAGCAGGATCAGCGACGGCTGCTGGCCCGCTTCCTGGCGCGCCAGCCGCAGCGCGCCGGGGCCGTCCTTGGCCAGCAGCACGCGGTATTCGTGGCGCAGCAGTTCCGCCAGCAGGTTGCGGTTCAGGCGCTCGTCGTCGACCACCAGGATGCTGGCGCGTTCGTCAGGAATCATTTGTGCGCCCTCCCCGTTCCATCAATGCCGCCCGCAGCGCCGTGTCGAGCTGTTCCAGCGCCAGCAGCGCGGCTTCCGATTCGAGATCGTCGAAGTGCTGACGCACCTGCTCGACGGCGGCGGCGAAGTCGCTGCCGCGCAGTCGTTGCCCCAGGTCTTCCAGCAGCGCCATGGCGCCGTAATCGCTGTCGATGATCAGTTGCCGGGTCTGTTCCAGCAGCGGCGGCAGGTCGGTGATGCGGGGCGGGAGCGGCGCGCCGGCCTGCGGTGGACGCGATTCGCGTTCGGCCAGCACGGAGCGCGCGTCGTCCAGCACGGTACGCAGACGGCCGGTGAATTCGCCGAGCAGCGCGCTTGCCTGCGCCGTCTGCTGATGGCGCAGCGCCTGCTCGATGGCGCCGGCCTGGCGGCCGAGGTCGTCGATGCCGAGATAGCCGATCGAGCCTTTCAGCGTATGCGCCAGCTCGGTCAGCGCCGGCCAGTCGCCGGCCTCGGCCAGCTGCCCGATGCGCTCCGGGGCGTCACCGAAGTCGCGCAGGAAGCCGTTGAAGATGCGGGCGGTGCGGTCCGGCTGGCTGGCGAACAGCGCGCGCATCGGCGTGGTGTCGAGCCGGCTTTCGAAGGCGGCATTGGCATTCGCCGGACGCGCGGCGCCGGTCACGGCGTGACTGCCGAGGACGCGCGCCAGTTGTTCGTACATCAGCTTTTCGTCGATCGGCTTGGTGATGTGGCCGTTCATGCCGGCCGCCTCGACCGTCGCGCGGTCTTCCGGGCGTGCCTGGGCGGTCAGCGCCAGGATCGGCAGCCGGCACCATTCCGGCCGCTGGCGGATCATCCGGGTCGCGGTGATGCCGTCCATCTGCGGCATGTGGATATCCATCAGGACGACGTCGAAGTTTTGCTGCTCCATGCAGTGGATTGCCTGAATGCCGTTTTCCGCCGTGCTGACCTGCATGCCGGCGAGTTCGAGGAATTCGCCGGCGACATCGCGGTTCAGCGCATTGTCGTCGACCACCAGCACCTTGCGGCCGGCCAGCACCGGCGGCGCGGCGATATCCTCGGCGCGGGTCTTCCACGGGATGGCGGTCTGCGGTGCTGACGGCGCGTCGAGGATCGATACCAGCGTATTGAACATCAGCGATTGCGTAATGGGCTTGATCAACAAACCCTGCAATCCGAGCCGTTCGACCTGGCGCACCACTTCGTCGCGGCCGTAGGCGGTCACCATCAGCACCGCCGGTGTGCGGCCCAGATGTTCTTCCTCGCGGATGCGGCGCGCCACTTCCAGGCCATCCATGTCCGGCATGCGCCAGTCCATCAGGACGATTTCGTAAGGGCGGCCGGCGCTGGCGGCGCGTCGCAGCGCTTCCAGGCCGAGCGGGCCGGACGGCGCGGTGTCGGACTGCATGCCGAAGCTGCGGATCATTTCCGACAGGATGTCGCGCGCGCTGGCGTTGTCGTCGACGATCAAGACGCGGCAGCCGGACAGTTTCGGATGTGGCCGGATTCTTTCGCTGACATTGGCGCCCGGCTTGAGACTGATCGTGAAGCCGAAGGTGCTGCCGTGCCCGGGCTGGCTGTCGACGCTGATTTCTCCGCCCATCAGCCGCACCAGCCGCTGCGAGATCGCCAGCCCCAGGCCGGTACCACCGAAGTGGCGGGTGATCTGGCTTTGCGCCTGCGAGAACGGCTTGAACAGGCTGGCGACCTGGTCCGGCGGAATGCCGATGCCGGTATCGCGCACCGAGAACGACAGCCGGTGGATGCCGGCGTCGCCGTGCCATGGCGCGGCGCCGATGCGGATGATGACTTCGCCGCTTTCGGTGAACTTGATCGCATTGCTGACCAGGTTGATCAGCACCTGGCCCAGCCGCAGCGGATCGCCGCGCAGCCGCTGCGGCGTGCCGGGCGCCACCGAATAGGCGATCTCGATGCCTTTTTCCTCGGCCCGGATGGCGGTCACGGCGGATACCGTTTCCAGCATTTCCTCCAGCTGGAATTCGGTTTCTTCCAGCGCCAGCATGCCGGCCTCGATCTTGGAGAAATCGAGGATGTTGTTGATGATCGACAGCAGCGCCTTGGCCGACATCGAAATCTTTTCCATGTGGTCGCGCTGCTTGTCCGACAGGTCGGTCTGCATCACCAGCCGCGTCATGCCGATCACGGTATTCATCGGCGTGCGGATTTCGTGGCTCATGGTGGCGAGGAAATCGGCCTTGGCGCGTTCGCCGGCTTCCGCCGCTTCCTTGGCGCGGTACAGCTCGATCGTGGTGGCCCGCTCGCGCGTGATGTCGAGCATGATGCCGTCCCAGACGATGCCGCGCGCGCTGTACCGGGGCGCCGAGCGGCAGCGTATCCAGCTGATGCTGCCGTCCGGGCGCAGCGTGCGGAAGGCGTGGTCGAATATGGTGTTGGTGGCGCGCGCGCGTTCGACGCTGGCGAGATAGCGCGGCCGGTCCTCGGGGTGGATCGCGCTCAGGAAATTGTCGCGGTCGGCGACGATCGCCGCCGCCGGGATGCCGAGCAGATCGATCACGCCGGCGCTGATGTAGGTGAGCCGGTAGCCGTCTTCGCGGTCGGCTTCCAGCCGGTAGATGGCGCCGCTCGGCAGGTTGTCGGCCAGCGCTTCGAAGCGCTTGCGCTCCTCCTCGCGTTCGGTGATGTCCTGCACCATGCCGCCCAGCGCGACGATGCGGCCGTTCTGGTCGCGCCGCGCATGGCCCTGGATGTGCGCCAGGAAGCTGCCGTCCGGATGGTAGTGGACCACGTCGAGGTCGTATGGCTCGCCGGTTTCGGCGCAGCGGGCGACCGCGCTGCCGATGCGCTCGAAATCCTTCTGGCTGAACATCTCGGCCAGATCGTCCAGCGCCAGCGGCGGGCCGTTCGGGTCCCTGCCGTTCAGCTCGTACATCATTTCCGAACTGATGAACTGGTTGGTCGCCAGGTCCAGTGTCCAGCTGCCCATGCGCGCCATCCGTTCGGCCTGGCGCAGGGTTTCGTAGTTGTTGCGCAGCGCGATCGCGGCGTTGCGCTCCTCGGTGATGTCGCGCACCATGCCGATCAGCCGGTTCGGCGTGGTGTCGGTGGCTTTCAGCCGCAGCGCCGCCGAGGTGATCCAGCGCAATCCGCCGGATGGCGGGATCAGGCGGAATTCGACGCGCCGGTCACGCTGACTGGTGGCCAGATCGTCGATGCGGTTGTCGACGATGCGGTCGGCATCTTCCGGGTGAACCAGCGCCTTGAAGTCGGCGCCGACGCGGATCGGATACTCCTCCCGGGTGGTGCCGTAGATGCGGTAGCAGACGTCGTCGCAGTGCAGGATGTCGTCGTCCAGGTTGTATTCCCAGACGCCGAGACCGCCGATGTCGTAGGCCAGCAGCAGGCGCTCGCGCTGCGCGTCCAGTTCGGCTTCGGATTGCGAGCGGAGCTGACGCAGGTTTTCCAGCTGCAACTGGTCCTCGAATACGCCGGCGGTCTGCGACAGCAGCCGTTCGTCGCGCGGCGTGCTCTGGCCGGGCGTGCGCCACAGCAGATCGAGGGCGCCGAAGATGTCGCCGCCGGGAGCGCGGATCACGATGCCGGCGTAGCGCTGGAAACCCCTGGCGGCGGGAATGCTGCCGGCCCATTGCGGATGCTGGTGGCTGAGTGTCGAGGTGCCGGGCTGCGCCACCACGGCGAGGCAGAACGGCGCGTATTCGGGATCGGCGATCGGCGTGCCGGCCGGAAATTCCCCGGCGTCGGCGCCGCAAACCAGTAACGGCAGCGCCTGCCCGTCCCGGAACTGGATCACGCGGGCCGCATCGGCGGCGGTCAGTTCGTACAGCGTTTCCAGGTACGGCTTCCATTTTTCCAGCACGCGCGCCGGGATGGGCGAGTAAGACATGGCGGCTCCGAGAAGGGTTCGCTATCCGGCCCGTCGGCGCCGTATCCTGCGCGATCGCGGGCAGGGTGCAGGAGCGCCGGTCGGGAGCACGACGCACGGAAGAGTCCCGGGGACGCCGTACCTTTCACCATTGCATCATAGCAATAAGATATGGATTTCTCGCCTCATTTTGCAAAAAGAGGGAGTATGTGCAAAATTGCAATATCCTGAGCCCGTGTCAGGCTGACGTGTCAGGGAGTATATGGCTGCGGCAGGGGTTCCGAAGGGGCCGGGAAGTCCAGTCGGCGCCGGCTTTCGAAATGGCGCCGGTGGCCGCAAACCGGGTCGTCGAATTCCAGCGCCTGCGCCAGCAATTGCAGCGGCTGGCGGTAATCCTCGGCGCCGGCGGCCGCTTGCGGCGCATGCACCGGATAGATGCGGTCGTTCAGGATGGCGATGCCGAGCGCGTTCATGTGTACGCGCAACTGGTGTTTTTGCCCGGTCTCCGGCGATAGCGCGTAGCGCGCCAGCGCGCCGCGGATTTCCAGCAGTTCGATGGCGGTGACGGCGTTCGGCGTGCCGGCGCTTTCTTCCATCCGCATGAATGCCGGGCTTTGCCGCAGCCGGCTGCGCCGCACTTGCGGAAACGCCAGATCGGCGCGCCACGGCGCGATCGCTTCGTAGCGCTTCTGCACCGCGCGCTCGCGGAACAGCGCCTGGTAACGGTCGCGTGTCTCCGGCCGGATCGAAAACAGCACCAGCCCGGCGGTTTCCCGGTCCAGCCGGTGTATCGGCGCCAGCGTGGCGATGCCGAGCTGGCGCTTCAGGCGCACCAGCAGGGTTTCCTGCAGATAGCGGCCGCCTGGCGTCACCGGCAGGAAGTGCGGCTTGTCGGCTACCACCAGATGATCGTCCTGATACAGCACCGTGGCGTCGAACGGAATGTGTGCTTCGGCCGGCAGGTCGCGGTAGTAGTGGATCACCGTGTGCGGCTGGTAGCGGCTGTCCGGCGCCAGCGGCGCGCCGTCGGCGTCCAGCACGTCGTCGCGCCGCATCCGCGCCAGCCATTGCGCGCGGGGCACGTGCGGGAAGCGCGCCGCGAGGAAATCCAGCACGCTTGGCCAGCCGCCGGGCGGCAGCGCGACCCGGCTGGGGCCGACGCCGTTGCGCTCCGGCGGGATGTGGCTAGCCGGCCGCATCCAGCCGCCGGGCCCGCTGCAGACGCCAGGCATCGTCCGGCGCGTCGCGATAGACGTCCTCGGCGGTGGTGGCGGTTTCCCGCAGCCGGGTGTCGAGCGCGATGCGGTTGTCGAACACGAAGCATTCGCCGTCCCAGTCCCGCTCGGCATCCGGCATCGCCTGGAAGTAGTGCAGGATGCCGCCTTCGAGCTGGTAGATGTCGAGCCCGAGATCGCCGAGCGCGCGGCTGGTCTTTTCGCAGCGGATGCCGCCGGTACAGTACATCGCCACGCGCTTGCCGGCCGCCTTCCAGGCCGGTGCCTGCGCCGCCAGATAGGCCGGGAAGTCGCGGAAATGCGCGACCTGCGGATCGATCGCGCCCTTGAAGCGGCCGAGCCGGTATTCGAAGCTATTGCGGTTGTCGATCAGCACCACGTCGTCGGCGGCCAGCAGGCGGCGCCACTCGGCCGGGCTGACGTCGATGGCGCCGCCGCTGCCATTGTCGCTACCGGTCCGGGCTGGCGCGCCGAGCGCGACGATTTCCTGCTTGCGATGTACCTTGAGCCGATAGAATGGCGCCGTCGTGCAACCGCTGCGCTTGCAGACGATGGCGGCGAAGCGCCGCCCGAACGCCGGATCGTCGCGCAGCGCGCATTCGAAGGCGTCGAGCGCGCCGGCGGTGCCGGCCAGCACGCCGTTGATGCCTTCTTCCGCCACCAGGATGTTGCCGGTCAGCCCGTGCGCCAGTTCGCGCAGGCGCGCGGCCACCGCATCCGGATCGGGCAGGGGGACGAAGCGGTAAAAGGCGATGTGATGCAGCGCGCCGGCATCCGGCGGCGCCAGGGCGGCGGGCGGGGTCATGGCGGGAATTGTCGCAGATGCGGCGGCGCCGGCCTTGCCGTTCACAGCGTCACCGGCACGACAGGCAGCGCGCGCTGCAGCAGCGGCCGCACCAGGATCTGGTAACTGTCGATGTCGAACACGCGCCGCGCCGGCCGCTTCAGCCGGAGCTTGTCGCCGTCGTCCAGCGTGCCGACATGGAACCAGTGGTCGATCACATGCATCTGGCGCCAGCCATCGGATTCCTCGATCAGACCGACCGCGCCGGCATACGGCCACACTGCCACCCGCATCGGTTCCAGCGCCTCGCGCAGGCGCGCGGCGTGCGCTGCCGGTGTTTCGGCGCCGACGCAGGCACCGTGGCAGCGCTGCAACTGGCGTGCGAAGCAGGGACGGCCTGGCCGACCGGCTTCCAGCCCGCTGACCACCGCGCACAGCTGGTGTGCATCGACCAGCGCGCGCAGCGTTTCCAGCGCCGCGCGGCGTGTCGCGAACAGGCCGTACAGCCCTTCGGTGGTGGTGAAATCCAGTTCGCGCGCGTAGGCGATCGCCGGCATGCCGGCGCCCTCGGCCAGCCGCAGCGTACACATCTCGCGGGTGCGGCGCAGTTTCTTGTTGTGTACCGGCTGCAAGGCCTTGATCAGCTGCGATTCCAGCAGCAAGGCGCCGATCTCGCCGGCGGTGCGGCGGAATTCCACGCGCCGGCTCTGCTTCAGCATCCGCGCTTCCTGCGGCGTGCGCAGATGCGCCAGCACGCGGCTGCGGATGTTGACGCTCTTGCCGATGTAGAGCGGCGCGCCGGCGTCGTCGCGAAAGATGTAGATGCCGGGCTGGCGCGGCAGCGCATCGAGGCTGGCACGCTCGATGTGCGCCGGATATTCGAACAGCTCGGCCGGCTCCGGCCCGATCAGCAGGCCGGTGGAGGTGATGCGTGCGGGCATGGCAACGGGAAGCAGAAAGGGCGTGAAAGCAAGGATGGAGCAGAAGACCGGCAGGACTGTTTGACGAAACCGGGGCAGTCATTATACTGTATAAAAACACAGTGTTCATTTCAGCCAGCCTGCCGGTGGCTGGCCGTTTCGTTGCCGATCCCGATGCCGCCCTCTTCATCGTCGTTGCCCAGTATAGCCGTCCCCGCCACCGCCGATGCGGTGGTCGCGCGCATGCCGCATGCGCTGTGGCGCGCCAGCCAGATGGCGGCGCCGCGCGCGGCGGTGACGGCATCCGGCTTCGCGCCGCTGGATCGTGAATTGCCGGGGCGCGGCTGGCCGGCTTCGGTGCTGATCGACCTGCTGCTGCCGCAGCCGGGTATCGGCGAAATGCAGCTGCTGCGCCCGGCCTTGCAACGGCTGGCGCGGCGCCGGGTGGTGCTGTTGCAGCCGCCGCATGCGCCGCACGCCGCCGCCTGGTCGGCCTGGGGGCTGCCGTGCGAGCGCCTGCTGTGGGTACGCGCCGCGCACGGCGCCGATGCGCTGTGGAGCGCCGAGCAGATCCTGCGCAACGGCAGTTGCGGCGCGCTGCTGCTGTGGCAGACGCAAATCCGCGCCGAGGCGCTGCGCCGGCTGCATCTGGCGGCGCAGGGCAGCGACACCACGCTGTGGCTGCTGCGGCCGCTGGCGCAGGCGGCCGATGCCTCGCCTGCGGCGCTGCGGCTGGCCTTGCGGCCGGCGCCGGGCGGTGTGCGCGTCGAGTTCGTCAAGCGCCGTGGCCCGCCCGCGGCGGCACCGCTGTTGGTGCCGCTGCCCGGTTTCATTTCGAGGAATCCCGATGCTGCGCCTGTGGATGGCGGTGCACCTGCCGTTGCTGCCGCTGGAAGCCTTGCGCCCGCGCTGGTGTGAGCCGGCGCCACGGGTGGTGCTGGAGCAGGCGCGCGTGGTCGTCGCCAGCGCGCTGGCGGCGGCGGCCGGCGTGCGTGCCGGCATGCGGCGTGGCGGCGTGCTGAGTCTGTGTCCGTCGGCGCAGCTGCTCGAACGCGATCCCGGCCGCGAGCAGGCGGCGCTGTGCGAGACGGCACTGGCGCTGCTGCGCTACACGCCGGAAGTCGCGCTGGCCGAGGAAAACTCGCTGCTGCTGAACGTCGGCGCCAGCCTGTCGGCGTTCGGCGGTGCGCGCGCATTGTGCCGGCGCGTCGGCGCCGATGTCGCGGCGCTCGGTTTCGGTGCCCGGATCGGCCTGGCGCCGACCGCGCAGGGCGCCTGGCTGCTGGCGCGCCACGCCGGCGGCGGCCGCCGCCGCACGCTGGGCGCCATCGCCATGACGCGCCGGCTGGATGCCTTGCCGTTGACGGTGCTGCCGCCGGCGCGGGCACATGCGGACTGGCTGCACGGCATCGGCTGCCGCCATCTGGGCGAGTTGCGCCGCCTGCCGGGTGCCGGCCTGCGGCGGCGTTGCGGTGTCGCCGTGTCGCAGGCGCTGGCGCGCGCTTATGGTGAAGCGGCGGAATTGCATCGCTGGGTGGAAGCGCCACCGAATTTTTCCGCCGGGCTGGAATTGCCGCAGGCGGTCGAGCAGGCCGAGATGCTCCTGTTCGCCGCGCGCCGTCTGCTGCTGCAATTGTGCGGCTGGCTGAGCGCGCACCAGCGCGCGGCGGCGCGCTTCACTCTGCTGCTGGAGCACCCGCGCGGATACGGCGTGCATGCCGCCCGCCCGCGCCACGGCACGGTCGAAATCGCGCTGGCCGAACCGGCCTGGCAGGAGGAGCACATGCTGCGTCTGCTGCGCGAGCGGCTGGCACGCATCGCGCTGGCGGCGCCGGTGACCGGGCTGCGGCTGGAGGCGGTCGATACGCTGCCGTGGGCGCCGGCCAGCGCCGCGCTGTTCCCGGAACCGGGGGGTACGCCGGCCGATTACCGCCGCCTGCTGGAATTGCTGACGGCGCGGCTCGGCGACGAGGCGGTGCTGACGCCGGCGCCGCTCGCCGATCATCGGCCGGAAACGCGCAACCGCTGGCGTCCGGCCGGCACCGGCACGATCGCCGCGAGCGCGCCGGCGCCGGCCGCCGAGCGGCCGTTCTGGTTGCTGGAACGGCCGCTGGCGCTGGCGATGGCCGGCCATCGCCCCTGTTATGGCACGCCGCTGACGCTGCTGCGCGGCCCGGAGCGGATCGAGGCCGGCTGGTGGGATCAGGCGCTGGCGCTGCGCGATTACTTCATCGCCGAGGATGCGGCGGCGGTGCGCTACTGGATTTATCGGGAGCGCCAGGCCGGCCGCGCGCAGTGGTTCCTGCACGGCCTGTTCGCCTGAATCGGGGACGCGATGCCAGCCAGCGTCTCCGGAGCGCCGCCGGCCTTGCCGGACTATGCCGAACTGCAATGCGCGTCGAATTTTTCCTTCCTGCGCGGCGCTTCGCATCCGGAACAACTGGTGGCGCGGGCGGCCCGGCTCGGTTACCGCGCGCTGGCGCTGACCGACGAATGTTCGCTGGCCGGCGTGGTGCGGGCGCACGTCGAAGCGAAGAAGCATGGACTGCAACTGCTGATCGGCAGCCAGTTCCAGCTGGATGGCGCCGACCTCGACCATGCCGCGCCGCTGGTGCTGATCGCGCTGGCGCAAAACCGTGCCGGTTACGGCAATCTGGCGGAACTGATCACGCTGGCGCGCACCCGCGCCGCCAAGGGTGATTACGCGCTGGCGCCGGCCGATTTCGAGACACCGCCGGCCGGCAGCGAACATCTGCGCGGGCTGCCGGATTGCCTGCTGGTCCTGGCACCGCACCACGGCATCGATGCCGCCGCCCTGCAGCGGCAGGCGGCCTGGCTGGCGCGCACCTTTCACGGCCGCGCCTGGCTCGGCCTGTCGCTGCTGCATCAGGCCGGCGACGAGCGCCAGCGGCAGCGGATCGAGGAAGCCGGGCGCCGCCATGCGCTGCCGGTGGTGGCGCTGGGCGATGTCTGCATGCACCTGCGTTCGTGCAAACCGCTGCAGGATACGCTGAGCGCGATCCGGCTCGGCACGCCGGTGGCCGAGTGCGGCTACGCGCTGGCGCCGAACGCCGAACAGCATCTGCGCTCGCGGCTGCGGCTGGCCAATCTGTATCCGGCGCCGATGCTGGCGCAGACGCTGGTGATCGCCGGTCTGTGCCGGTTTTCGCTGGACCAGTTGCGCTACGAATATCCGGACGAGCTGGTGCCGCCCGGCCACAGCCCCGCCAGCTATCTGCGGCACCAGACCCTGGCCGGCGCCGAACGGCGTTTCCCGGCCGGGGTGCCGGCGCGGGTGCGGCAGCAGATCGAGCATGAACTGGCGCTGATCGGCGAACTTGGTTACGAACCGTATTTCCTGACCGTCCACGACATCGTGCGTTTCGCCCGCAGCCGCGACATTCTGTGTCAGGGGCGCGGTTCGGCCGCCAATTCGGCGGTCTGCTATTGCCTCGGCATCACCGAGGTCGATCCGGAAAACGGCCACATGCTGTTCGAGCGCTTCATTTCCAGGGAGCGCAACGAGCCGCCCGACATCGACGTCGATTTCGAGCACCAGCGGCGCGAGGAAGTGATCCAGTACGTGTATGGAAAATACGGCCGCCAGCGCGCCGCGCTGACCGCGGTGGTGATCACCTACCGGCCGCGCAGCGCGCTGCGCGATGTCGGCCGCGCGCTCGGCGTCGATGCCAGCATAGTCGATCAGGTGGCGAAATCGCATCGCTGGTGGGACGGCAAGAGCGATCTGTCGGAACGCTTTGCCGAGTGCGGACTGGACCCGCAGGCGCCGCTGGCGCGGCAGTGGGCGGCGCTGGCCGGGCGGCTGATGCGCTTTCCCCGCCATCTGTCGCAGCATCCGGGCGGTTTCGTGATCGCGCGCGGCAAGCTGTCGCGGCTGGTACCGATCGAAAACGCCGCGATGGCCGGACGCAGCGTGGTGCAATGGGACAAGGACGATCTCGATGCGCTCGGCCTGCTGAAGGTGGACATCCTGGCGCTCGGCATGCTGTCGCTGCTGCGCCGCGCCTTCGACATGATCGGCGCGCGGCGCGGCGCGCCGTTTGCGATGGCCGACATTCCGCGCGAGGATGCCGCCACCTACGACATGATCTGCCGCGCCGATACGGTCGGCGTGTTCCAGATCGAGAGCCGGGCGCAGATGAGCATGCTGCCGCGCCTGCTGCCGCGCCGGTTCTACGATCTGGTGATCCAGGTGGCGATCGTGCGCCCCGGCCCGATCCAGGGCGACATGGTGCATCCGTTCCTGCAGAACCGGAAGCTGCGGCCGGAACGGATTTTCTATCCGAAGGACGAGATCAGGCCGGCGCTGGAACGCACCTGCGGCGTGCCGATCTTTCAGGAGCAGGTGATGCAGATCGCGATGATCGCTGCGGATTTTTCCGCCAGCGACGCCGACGGCATGCGCCGGTCGATGGCGTCGTGGCGGCGCCGTGGCGATCTGGCGCAATACAAGGAGCGGCTGCGGGACGGCATGCGGAAAAACGGTTATCCCGACAAGTTCATCGACGACATCCAGCGCCAGATCGAAGGGTTTTCCGAATACGGTTTTCCCGAAAGCCATGCCGCCGGCTTCGCGCTGCTGGCCTATGCCAGCGCCTGGCTGAAACGGCACGAACCGGCGGTGTTTCTGGCGGCGCTGCTGAACAGCCAGCCGATGGGTTTCTATTCACCGTCGCAACTGCTGCAGGATGCGCGCCGTCATGGCGTCGAGGTGCGGCCGGTGGCGATCGATGCCAGTTTGTGGGAGGCGCGGCTGGAAGCGGTGGAGGGGCGACCGCCGGCGGTGCGGCTCGGTTTCGCGCTGGTGGCCGGCCTCGGTGCCGATGCCGCCGCGCGCATCGCCGCCGCGCGCGCCGAGCGTCCCTTCGCCGATGTCGCCGACCTCGGCCTGCGCGCCCGGCTGGATCGGCGCGAGCTGCAGGCGCTGGCCGCCGCCAACGCGCTGCGGCCGCTGTCCGGCCATCGGCGGCAAGCGCTGTGGCAGGCGCTGGCCGGCACGCCGGAGCGCGGCCTGCTGCAGCCGGCGCCGATCCGCGAAGCGCCGCTGACGCTGGCGCCGCCGTCGGAAGCGGAGGAAATCACCGGCGACTATCAGGCGCTCGGCCTGTCGCTCGGCCGCCATCCGCTGGCGCTGCTGCGCCCGGCCCTGACGAAGCGGCGCTTCCTGCCGGCGGCGACGCTGAATGGCCACGTCAGCGGCCAGGTGGCACGCGCCGCCGGCATCGTCACCGGCCGCCAGCGCCCGCAAACCGCCAATGGCACCATCTTCGTCACCATCGAGGATGAAACCGGCCCGGTCAACGTGATCGTCTGGCCGGCGCTGGTCGAGCGCCAGCGCCAGGAATTGCTGGCGTCGTCGCTGCTGGGCGTCTACGGCATCTGGCAATGCGAAGGCATCGTGCGCCATCTGGTGGCGAAGCGGCTGGTGGATTTGAGCGCATGGCTAGGGCGGCTGCCGACTGCGAGCCGGGATTTTGCCTGACGGGAATCAGGCGTTTTTGGCTATATTCCAGCAAGCGGGCGCGATTTCCGGGCGCCCTTGGTCAGGTCTTCGAGGTTGCAAAACATGAGTCCGGTACGCATCGACAAGTGGCTGTGGGCCGCGCGGTTTTTCAAGACACGTTCGCTGGCGGCGGCTGCGGTGCAGGCAGGCAAGGTGCGGGTTGATGGCGAGCGCATCAAGCCGGCGCGCATGCTGGCCGGCGGCGAGCTGTTGGCGATCGACAATGGCGCCGAAACCTGGGAGGTGACGGTGGCCGGGTTGTCCGGGCAACGCGGTCCGGCGCCGGTGGCGCGCCTGCTGTATGTGGAAACCGCGGCCGGCAGCGCGCGCCGGCAGGCCGAGGCGGAACGGCGCCGGCTGTTCCGCGAACCGGCGGCGGAACTGAAGGGGCGGCCGACCAAGCGCGACCGCCGCCTGCTGGATCAGTCGCGCGACTGAGCACCTTGACCGGGCGCGTTTTTTGTTGCGGCGCACCGCGTTTTTCCCCTTGGCCGGCAGTAGAAGCCCCCCTCTAAGTTCCGGTTTGACATTTACTGCAACGTGCATAATAGTACGAGCGTTCGCATTCGGCTCTAGCCTTGCCGTGTGCCGGGCCGCTCGCTGTTTTCCGCATGCCGGCGCGGCCGTTTTCATCAGCGGATTACCTGAATACAACTATGCGCAAAGGCGAATTGACGCGGGCCACGATTCTCGACGTGGCGCTCAACCTGGCCAGCCGCGATGGTCTGGAAGGATTGACCATCGGCCTGCTGGCCGAAAAAATGCACATGAGCAAATCCGGCGTCTTTGCGCACTTCGGTTCGCGCGAGGATTTGCAGATCGAAGTGGTCAAGCTGTATCACAGCAATTTCGAGCAGGAAGTGTTTTTCCCCAGCATGAAGGAGCCGCGCGGGCTGCCGCGCCTGCAGGCGATGTTCGCGCGCTGGATCAAGCGCGTGACGGTGGAAATCGCTTCCGGCTGTATCTACATCAGCGGCGCGGTCGAATACGACGACCGCCCCGGCGCGATCCGCGAGGAACTGGCGGCGATGGTGCGCGCCTGGCAGGGCGCGCTGCGGCGTGGCGTGCTGCAGGCGATCGAAGTCGGCGACCTGCGCGCGGATACCGACGCCTCGCAGATGGTCTATGAGATGTACGGTCTGGTGCTGGCGCTGCATCACGATGCCCGTTTCCTGAAGATGCCGGGCAGCACCGAGCGCGCCCAGCTCGGTTTCGAGCGCCTGATCCAGATGTACCAGAATCCGCCGGTCGAGTCGGTGGCGCCGGCCGGCGGCAAGTCTTCCAAATCCGCTACCAGAAAGTAGCTCACCCCTTTCGTTGTCAGGAGATCAAACATGGGTCAATACGTCGCTCCCTTGCGGGACATGCAGTTCGTGCTGCACGAGTTGCTGCGCGTCGAAGAGGAATTGAAGCAGTTGCCGAAGCATGCCGAAGTGGATGCCGACATCATCAACCAGGTGCTGGAAGAAGGCGGCAAGTTCACTTCCAACGTGCTGTTTCCGCTGAACCATTCAGGCGACCGCGAAGGCTGCCGCCTGGACAAGGAAACCCATGAAGTGTCGCCGCCGCAGGGCTTCAAGGAAGCCTACCGGCAATACGTCGAAGCCGGCTGGCCGGCGCTGTCCTGCGATCCCGAATACGGCGGCCAGGGCTTGCCGATCGTGCTGAACAATTCGTTCTACGAAATGCTGAATTCGTCGAACCAGGCCTGGACCATGTATCCCGGCCTGTCGCACGGCGCCTATGAATGCCTGCACGAGCACGGCACGCCGGAACAGAAGGCGTTGTACCTGCCGAAGCTGGTGTCCGGCGAATGGACCGGCACCATGTGCCTGACCGAGCCGCACTGCGGCACCGATCTCGGCCTGCTGCGCACCAGGGCCGAACCGCAAGCCGACGGCTCTTACAAGCTGACCGGCGGCAAGATCTTCATTTCCGCCGGCGAGCACGACATGTCGGCCAACATCATCCATCTGGTGCTGGCGCGGCTGCCGGATGCGCCGGCCGGCACCAAGGGCATTTCGCTGTTCATCGTGCCGAAATTCCTGCCGAACGCCGACGGCACGCCGGGCGCGCGCAATCCGATCTTCTGCGGCGCGCTGGAAGAAAAGATGGGCATCCACGGCAACGCCACCTGCCAGATGAATCTGGACGGCGCCACCGGCTGGCTGATCGGTCAGCCGAACAAGGGCCTGCACGCGATGTTCGTGATGATGAACGCGGCCCGCCTCGGGGTCGGGATGCAGTCGCTCGGCCTGACCGAAGTGGCCTACCAGAACGCCGTCACCTATGCCAGGGATCGCCTGCAGATGCGCAGCCTGTCCGGCCCGAAGGCGCCGGACAAGCCGGCCGATCCGATCATCGTCCACCCGGACGTGCGGCGCATGCTGCTGACCGCGCGCGCCTATGCCGAAGGCGGCCGGGCGTTCTGCTCCTACGTCGCGCTGCAGATCGACCGCGAACTGAACCACCCGGACGAGGAAGTGCGCAAGGAGTGCGCCGACGAAGTGGCGCTACTGACGCCGATCGTCAAGTCCTTCCTGACCGACAACGGCTGGATCGCCACCTCCGAGGCGATGCAGGTCTACGGCGGCCACGGCTACATCGCCGAATGGGGCATGGAGCAGTTCGTGCGCGATGCCCGCATCAACATGATCTATGAGGGCACCAACACGGTGCAGTCGCTCGATCTGCTGGGCCGCAAGGTGTTGTCCGACAACGGTGCCAAGCTGAAGAAGTTCGGCGCCAAGGTGCAGGCCTTCGTCGAGGAAAACGGCACCGACGAGGCGATGTCGGAATTCGTCACGCCGCTGGCCGATCTTGGCGACAAGCTGACCAAGCTGACGATGGAAATCGGCATGAAGGCGTTCCAGAATCCGGACGAAGTCGGTGCCGCCGCGGTGCCGTATCTGCGCGTCGCCGGCCATCTGGTGTTTTCCTACTTCTTCGCGCAGATGGCGAAGATCGCGCTGGAGAAGCAGGATTCCGGCGACGATTTCTACAAGGCCAAGCTGGCCACCGCGCGTTTCTATTTCGCCCGCTTGCAGCCGGAAACCGCGATGCTGATCCGTCAGGCCCGCGCCGGCGGCGCCAGCCTGATGGCGCTGGACGCCGACCTGTTCTGAGCGTTTCGCATACTCCCTCTGGTGCCGGGCTGTACCGGGCGCCAGCAGGGCGAAAATCAATGATACTCCCCGGTATTCGGGGCGCATCGTTCGTTTGAAGGATCATTCCATGTCCAATTTCATCGTCAAGAAAGTCGCCGTGCTCGGCGCCGGCGTGATGGGCGCGCAGATCGCCGCCCATTGCGTCAATGCCAAGGTGCCGGTGGTGCTGTTCGATCTGCCGGCCAGGGAAGGCGCGAAGAACGGCATCGTGCTGCGCGCGATCGAGAACCTGAAGAAACTGAACCCGGCGCCGCTCGGCAACAAGGACGACGCCGCGCTGATCGAAGTCGCCAACTACGAGGACGACATCGAGCGGCTGGCCGGCTGCGACCTGATCATCGAGGCGATCGCCGAACGGATGGACTGGAAGCACGACCTGTACAAGAAGGTGGCGCCGCACATCGCGCCGGACGCGATCTTCGCCTCCAACACTTCCGGCCTGTCGATCACCGAACTGGCCAACGGCTTCGACGCCGAACTGAAGGCGCGCTTCTGCGGTGTGCATTTCTTCAACCCGCCGCGCTACATGCATCTGGTCGAACTGATCCCGACCGCCGCCACCCGCCCGGACATCCTCGACCAGCTGGAAGGCTTTTTGACTTCCACGCTCGGCAAGGGCGTGGTGCGCGCCAAGGACACGCCGAACTTCATCGCCAACCGGGTCGGCATCTTCGGCATGATGGCGACGATGCACGAGGCGCAGAAATTCGGCCTGTCGGTCGACGTGGTCGATGACCTGACCGGCGCCAAGCTCGGCCGCGCCAAGTCGGCCACCTTCCGCACCGCCGACGTGGTCGGTCTGGACACGATGGGCCACGTGATGAAGACGATGCAGGACAACCTGCAGGCCGATCCGTTCTATCCGCTGTACCGGACGCCGGACATCCTCGCCAGGCTGATCGGCGCCGGCGCGCTCGGGCAGAAGAGCGGCGCCGGCTTCTACAAGAAGGATGGCAAGAACATCCTGCGCTTCGACGCCGAAAAGGGCGACTACGTGCCGGCCGGCGCCAAGGCCGACAGCCTGGTCGACCGCATCCTGAAGGAAAAGGACCCGGCCAGGCGCATGAAGGCGCTGCACGATTCGACCAACCCGCAGGCGCAATTCCTGTGGGCGATCTTCCGCGACACCTTCCACTACATCGCGGTGCATCTGGAATCGATCGCCGACAACGCCCGCGATGTCGATTTCGCGCTGCGCTGGGGCTTCGGCCAGAAGCTCGGGCCGTTCGAATCCTGGCAGGCCGCCGGCTGGAAGCAGGTGGCCGAATGGATCAAGGAAGACATCGACGCCGGCCGCGCGCTCTGCAACGCGCCGCTGCCGGACTGGGTATTTTCCGGGCCGGTCGCCGACAACGGCGGCGTGCACGCGGCCGCCGGCGCCTGGTCGCCGGCGCAAGGCGGTTTCGCCGGCCGCTCGCAGCTGCCGGTGTACCGGCGTCAGGCGTTCCGCGCGGCGATCCTCGGCGAAAGCGGCGCCAATCCGGCCACTGCCGGCACCACGGTGTTCGAGGACGATTCGGTGCGCATCTGGCATCAGGACGACGAGGTGCTGATCCTGTCGCTGAAGACCAAGATGCACGTGATCGGCCAGGGTGTCATCGACGGACTGGCGCGCGCCACCGCCGAAGCGGAGAAGAACTACAAGGGTCTGGTGATCTGGAGCGCCGACGCCGCCGAAGGCGGCGCCTTCTCGGCCGGCGCCGATCTGCAGTCGATGCTGCCGGTGTTCATGTCCGGCGGCGTCAAGGCGATCGAACCGGAAGTTGCGCGGCTGCAGCAGGCCCATCTGGCGCTGAAGTACGCCAACGTGCCGGTAGTGGCGGCGGTGGCCGGGCTGGCGCTGGGCGGCGGCTGCGAACTGGCGCTGCACGCGGCGCGCCGGGTGGCGGCGCTGGAATCCTACATCGGGCTGGTGGAAGTCGGCGTCGGCCTGATCCCGGCCGGCGGCGGCCTGAAGGAAGCGGCGCTGCGCGCCGCGCATGACGCCAAGGGCAATGACATCCTGCAGTTCCTGAAGGACTATTTCACCAACGCCGCCACCGCCAACGTCTCGAAGTCGGCGCTGCAGGCGAAGAAGATGGGCTACCTGAAGCCGGACGACGTGATCGTGTTCAATCCTTACGAGCTGCTGCACGTCGCCAAGACCGAAGCGCGCGCGATGTTCGACGCCGGCTACCGGCCGCCGCTGCGCGCCAAGGTGCCGGTGGTCGGCCGCTACGGCATGGCCACCATCACCGCGCAGCTGGTCAACATGCGCGACGGCGGCTTCATCTCGGCGCACGACTACAAGCTGGGCGCGATGATCGCCGAGATCGTTTCCGGCGGCGAGGTCGAGGAGGGCAGCCTGGTCGATGAGCAATGGCTGCTCGACCTGGAACGCAAGGCCTTCATGGAACTGCTCAACCATCCGAAGACGCAGGAACGGATCATGGGCATGATGCAGACCGGCAAGCCGGTCCGCAACTGAGGACGCGGCGATGGACATGCTCGGGCTCGGACAGCAGGTGCTGGCGGCGCAGCCGTTTTCCCGGCTGCTCGGCGCCCGGCTGACGCGCTTCGACGCCGACGGCTCCGAGCTGCGCTTCCCGGTGGCCGAGGCGCTGAAGCAGCAGCATGGCTTCGTCCACGGCGGCGTGCTCAGCTACGCCGCCGACAACGCGCTGACCTATGCCGGCGGCGCCGTGCTCGGCAGCGCGGTGGTCACCTCGGAATACAAGATCAATTATCTGCGTCCGGCGCTCGGGCAGGAAATCGTGGCCCGCGCCAGTGCGGTCCATGCCGGCAAATCGCAGGCGGTATGCCGTTGCGACGTGTATGTCGTCAACGACGGCCAGGAAACCCTATGCGCGATCGCGCAAGGCACGATAGCCCGGCTTGCCGCCGCGCCATCGGGCGACTGAACCAGGAGAACCTTCAAAATGACCAAGCAACTTCAAGACGCCTACATCGTCGCCGCCACCCGTACCCCGATCGGCAAGGCGCCGCGCGGCATGTTCCGCAATACCCGGCCGGATGACCTGCTGGTGCGGGTACTGCAATCGGCGCTGGCGCAGGTGCCGAACCTCGATCCGAACACCATCGAAGACGCGATCGTCGGCTGCTCGTTTCCGGAAGGCGCGCAGGGGCTGAACCTCGGCCGCATGGGCGTGCTGCTGGCCGGCCTGCCGAAGACGGTCGGCGGCGTTACCGTCAACCGCTATTGCGCCTCCGGCCTGACCGCGCTGGCGATGGCGGCCGACCGCATCCGCGTCGGCGAGGCCGATGTGATGATCGCCGCCGGCGCCGAATCGATGTCGATGGTGCCGATGATGGGCTTCCATCCGTCGATGAACATGGGCGTGTTCAAGGACGAGAACATCGGCATGGCCTACGGCATGGGCCTGACCGCGGAAAAGGTGGCGCAGCAGTGGAAGGTGTCGCGCGAGGCGCAGGACCAGTTCGCGCTGGAATCGCACCGGCGCGCGATCGCCGCGCAACAGGCCGGTGAATTCAAGGATGAAACCACGCCGGTCGAGATCGTCGAGCGCACGCCGAACCTGTCCAGCGGCCAGATCGACGTCACCACCCGCACTGTCGATCGCGACGAGGGTGCGCGCGCCGATTCCAGCCTGGAAGCATTGGGGCGGCTGCGGCCGGTGTTCGCCGCGCGCGGCAGCGTCACCGCCGGCAACAGTTCGCAGACCTCGGACGGCGCCGGCGCGCTGATCGTCGTCAGCGAAAAAATCCTGAAGCAGTTCAACCTGACGCCACTGGCGCGCTTCGTGTCGTTCGCGGTGCGCGGCGTGCCGCCGGAAATCATGGGCATCGGCCCGAAGGAAGCGATTCCGGCGGCGCTGAAGGCGGCCGGCCTGTCGCAGGACCAGCTGGACTGGATCGAACTGAACGAAGCCTTTGCCGCGCAATCGCTGGCAGTGATGCAGGATCTGAACCTCGATCCGGCCAAGGTCAATCCGATCGGCGGCGCCATCGCGCTCGGCCACCCGCTCGGCGCCACCGGCGCGATCCGCTCGGCCACCGTGGTGCATGCGCTGCGCCGGCGCAACCTGAAATACGGCATGGTCACCATGTGCGTCGGCACCGGCATGGGCGCGGCCGGCATCATCGAGCGCGTGTAATTCACGGCGGAACAACCGCAAGCCGTACGGTCGCGCGCTGTACGGCTTTTTCATTTTCAAGGAGACAGCATGGATATTCTGGTCAGCAGGAACAACGGCGTGCTCGCCATCGAATTCAACCGCCCGGACAAGAAGAACGCGATCACCTCGGCGATGTATCAGACCATGGCCGATGCGCTGGCCGAAGCGGAAGGCGACAGCGCCATCCGCGTCGTGCTGATCGCCGGCAAGCCGGAAATCTTCACTGCCGGCAACGACCTGGAAGATTTCATGCAGCGTCCGCCGTCCGCCGGCGACGGCCCGGTGTCGCAGTTCCTGTACCGCGTCAGTCATATCGGCAAGCCGCTGGTCGCGGCGGTGGCCGGTGCCGCGGTCGGCATCGGCACGACGATGCTGCTGCACTGCGACCTGGTGTACGCGGCCGACAATGCCAAGTTTTCGCTGCCGTTCGCGCAGCTCGGCCTGTGCCCGGAAGCGGCCTCCAGCCTGCTGCTGCCGCGTCTGGTCGGCTACCAGAACGCCGCCGAGAAGCTGCTGCTCGGTGAAGCCTTCGATGCCGCCGAAGCGGAGCGGATCGGCCTGATCAACCGCGTGCTGCCGGCCGCCGAACTGCTGCCGTTCGCGCAGGCGCAGGCGGTCAAACTGGCGGCGCTGCCGGCCGCTTCGCTGCGCGTGACCAAGCAGCTGATGAAGGGTGGCCAGACGGCGGCGGTGGAAGCGCAGATGGCGGCCGAAGGCCAGCATTTCGCGACGATGCTGAAGGCACCGGAAGCGCGCGAAGCGTTTACCGCCTTCTTCGAAAAGCGCAAGCCGGATTTCAGCCGCTTTTCCTGATCCGGGACGCGGGGGCGTGCCGCTGCTGGCCGGATGGCGGCAGCGGCATGGCGGAAATTCTACAAATTTCGGCAGATTGTCGAAACACGGCCGCCGTCAGGCTCCCTACACTTGACGGTTTTTGTCGGGGGCGCGCTCGCGCCGCCGTCTTGCCGATCGAGCCATGTCTACCGAAACCGCCATTTCCCCCAGTACCGCCATCCCTTCCGCGCCGCCAGCCGCGCAACCCGGACAGGGGAATTTCGTCGCCGGCATCGTCGGCGCAGCGGCGCTGGCGCATCTGCTGAACGATCTGATTCAGGCGATGCTGCCGTCGGTCTTTCCGATGCTGAAGATGCAGTTCGCGCTCAGCTTCGGCGAGATCGGCATGATCGCGCTGACCTACCAGATCACCGCGTCGCTGCTGCAGCCGTGGATCGGCCTGTATACCGACAAGCATCCGAAGCCCTATCTGCTGCCGTGCGGAATGATGGTGACGCTGCTGGGGATCGCGCTGCTGGCGACCGCCGGCAATTATCCGATGCTGCTGCTGGCGGCGGCGGTGGTCGGGGTCGGTTCGGCGACGTTTCACCCGGAAGCCTCGCGGGTGGCGCGGATGGCCTCGGGCGGCCGCTTCGGCACCGCGCAATCGACCTTCCAGGTCGGCGGCAATACCGGTTCGGCGATCGGCCCGCTGCTGACGGCGGCGATCGTCATCCCGCACGGTCAGCCGGCGATCGCCTGGTTCATGATCGCCGCGCTGGCGGCGATCGCCGTGCTGTTCCGCCTGACCGGCTGGACGCTGGCGCACGGCCACGCGCAGCTGAAGGGGCTGGCGCGTTTCCAGCAGCAGGGGCTGGGCCGCGCCGAGGTGATCCGCGCCGTCGCGGTGATCTGCGTGCTGCTGTTCGCCAAGTTCGTCTACATCGCCTCGTTCACCAACTACTTCACCTTTTACCTGATCCAGCACTTCGGGCTGGAGGTGCAGCAAAGCCAGCTGTTCCTGTTCATCTTCCTGGCGTCGATCGCGCTCGGCACCTTCGCCGGCGGCCCGGTCGGCGACCGCATCGGCCGCAAGGCGGTGATCTGGATTTCCTTTCTCGGCGTGGCGCCGTTCGCGCTGGCGCTGCCTTACGTCAACCTGTTCTGGACCGCGGTGCTGGCCAGCCTGATCGGGCTGGTGATGTCGTCGGCCTTCGCCGCGCTGGTGGTGTACGCGCAGGAGGCGGTGCCGGGCCGGGTCGGTCTGGTGTCCGGTCTGATGTTCGGCTTCATGTTCGGCATCAGCGGCATCGGCGCGGCCGGCCTCGGCCATCTGGCCGATGTCTACGGGATCGTCTGGGTCTATGGCGTTACGTCGTTCCTGCCGCTGCTGGGACTGGCCACGGCGTTCCTGCCGAACACCCGCAAGTGAGCCGGATGCGCATTTCCTGATTCTGAAAAATAGGGGAGTATGCGTTAAATTATCAATGCTGGAGCCCGGTACAACGCGTCTATGTGGGGAGTATATGGGTGTGCGAGGGGCTGGCGGCGGCGCCGGCGTTCAGGCGTGCGCGGCGCCGTCGCCGATCAGCGGCAGCCGCACGCGGAAGCAGGCGCCCCGGCCCTGATCCGGCATCAGTTCCAGCGTGCCGCCCAGACGCCGCATGATCTGGCCGGAAATCGCCAGCCCGAGGCCGGCGCCCTGGGTGCCGGAGCGGGTCTGCGCCCAGCCGCGCGAAAATTTCAGGAAGATGCGTTCGCGTTCGTCGCTGCGGATGCCGGGACCGTTGTCCAGCACCAGTACCTGATACCAGCGGCCGTCGATGCTGCTGGTCACGCGCACGAACGGCTGTTCGCTGACGTTGTACTTGATCGCGTTGGAGATCAGGTTGATGAACACCTGATTCAGCCGGTCGGGCTCGCAGCGCACCAGCGCCCGGCCGTCGCCGAGGCGCGGGCCGTTCAGCAGCAGCAGGCGGCTGCGCACCGCCAGTCCTTCGCAGATGCGGAAAGCCTTGTCCAGCACCAGTTCCGGGTCGGTCGGCGCCAGCTGCCATTCCTGCTCGTCGGCTTCCAGCACCGACAGGTCGAGGATGCCGTCCAGCAGTTTGGTCATGCGGATGCTTTCCTCGTGGATGATGTGCAGGAAGCGCTGCGCCTGCTCGCGCTCGATGCCTTCGGTATCCAGCAGGATTTCCGACAGCGAGCGGATCGAGGTCATCGGCGTGCGCACTTCGTGGCTGACCTGGCTCAGGAATTCGTCCTTCTGGCTGTCCAGCAGCGTCAGCCGGTCGTTGGCCTCGGTCAGCTGGCGCGCCGCCGCTTCCAGCTGGCGCGACTTTTCCTCCAGCCGGATGCTGTAGTCGCGCACGCGCTGGGTTTCGTCGGCGATCTTCATCAGCTCATAGAGACTGATGGTTTCGCCGATCACCACCTGCGAAATCAGCGCGCGCGCCGAGGCGGCGCCGATGCTGCCGGCCAGCTTGCGTTCCAGTTCGGAAATGAAGGCGTCGTCGGCCAGCGACTGGTCGCGCATCAGGCCATGCCGTCGCTCGGCTTCCTGGAACAGCTGGTGCGCCTGATCCGGCCCGAGAATGCGCTGCGCCAGCAGGTTCAGGTCGTAGCGGGTGGCCGAGCGGTTGACGAAGCGCGAGGTGTCGGCCGCCGGTGTGCGGAAGACATCGACGAACAGCGTGCCCTGCAGCCGTTCCAGCGGCTTCTGCCCGCGCAGCAGCGACACCAGCACCAGCAGCGCGACGTTGATGGTCATGCTCCAGAAGGTCGCGTGTACCAGCGGGTCCAGTCCTTCCAGCCCGAACAGCGCCTGCGGCCGCAGCGCCGAAATGCCCCAGGGGCCGAAACCGATGTCGTTGCCGCTCAGGATGAAACTGCCGCCGAAGCTCGGCAGAAACAGCGTGTAGACCCAGACCAGAAAGCCGGCGGCGACCCCGGCCATGGCGCCGCGCGCGGTTGCTTCGCGCCAGTACAGCCCGGCGATCAGCGCCGGCAGGAACTGGGCGACGCCGACGAAGGAAATCAGGCCGATCGATGCCAGCGCGGCGGATTGCGCCGACAGCCGGAAATCGAGAAAGCCGAGCAGCAGGATCAGCGCGATCGAGATGCGCCGGCTGTTCAGCAGGAAGCGCCGGATGTCGCCGCTGGCGTCCAGCGCCACCCACGGCAGCCGCAGCGCGATCGGCACGATGATGTGGTTGGACAGCATCGTCGACAGCGCGATCGACGAGACGATCACCATCGAGGTGGCCGACGAAAAACCGCCGAGAAAGGCCAGCAGCGCCACCGCTTCCTGGCCGGCCCACATCGGCAGCGTCAGCACGAACATGTCGGGATTCGAGCCTTCCGGCAGATGGTTCAGGCCGGCGATGGCGATCGGCAGCACGAACAGGCAGATCAGCAGCATGTACAGCGGGAACATCCACGACGCGGTGCGCAGGTGCTGCTCGTTCGGGCATTCGACGATCGTCATCTGGAACTGGCGCGGCAGGCAGATCACCGCGGCAGCGGCCAGGAAGGTCTGGGTGATCCAGGAGGAGCCGAACACGTCGGCGTAGTGCAGGTTGGCCGGCGGCGTGCCGCCGAACAGTTCCGGCAGGCCGTTGCCGATGCCGAACACCACCAGCAGGCCGACTCCCACCAGCGCCACCAGCTTGACGATCGCCTCCACCGCGATCGCCGCCACCACACCGTGATGGCGCTCGTTGGCGTCGATGTTGCGGGTGCCGAACAGGATCGTGAAGAAGGCCATGCCGGCGGCGATCCAGAACGCCAGACGGAAATCCGGGTCGCTTTGCGGGAAGCCGGACAGCACGTCGCTGCCGCTGTTGCTGATCACCTGGAAGCTGGAGGTGACCGCCTTCAGCTGCAGCGCGATGTAGGGCGTCACCACGATCACCGCGATCACCGTGATCAGCGCCGCCAGGCTGCCGCTCTTGCCGTAGCGCGAGGAAATCATGTCGGCGATCGAGGTGATGTGGTGCAGGCGGCCGATGCGCGTCATCTTGCGCAGCAGCAGCCACCAGCCGACGAACACCAGCGTCGGGCCGAGGTAGATGGTGACGAATTCGATGCCGCTGCGCGCCGCCGAGCCGACCGCGCCGTAGAAGGTCCACGAGGTGCAGTACAGCGAGATCGACAGCGTGTACACCACCGGCGACTGCAGCCAGCCGGCGTTGCCGTTGCGCGCGTGGATGTCGCCGACGAAGGCGACCGCGAACAGCAGCGCCACGTACAGCACCGAAATGAACAGGACGGCGTTGGCGGACAGCACGGCGGCGGTTCGCGTCTAGCGGCGCGGATCGGCCGCCACCGACGGCGCTGCGGCGTCAGCGTCGTCGCTATGGCCGGGATCGAGGCGCCGCGCCAGCAGCGCCGCGCAGACGATCAGCGCGGCCCAGATGCCGAACACGTAAATGACGATCAGCGGCACGCCGCCGATGTCGAGGTGGCTGGCGAACAGGCCGATCAGCGGCGGCATCAGCAGGAACAGCCCGAACAGCGGCAGCGCCACCGCGGCATCCGGGGCGGTGCTGGAATCGGGCGGGCGGGAGGACGGCATCGCTCAGCCCGCCGCCGGGCAGAGGCGGCCGATCTGTTCGATGATGTCGCGGTTGGAAAACGGCTTGGTGACGAAGGCGTCGGCGCCGATTTCCTCGGCCAGCTGGCGGTCGTACGCCTGGCCCTTGGCCGACAGCACCAGTACCGGCAGCGAGCGCAGCAGCGTGTCGGTCTTGACCAGTTTCAGCACGTCGAAGCCGTTCAGCTTCGGCAGCATCAGGTCGAGAATCATGATGTCCGGCGGATCGCCGCGCAGGCGGCGCACCGCCGCTTCGCCGTCCGCTACCGCCGAAACGTCGTAACCGGCGCGCTTCAGGATGAAGGTCAGCGATTCGACGATGTTCGGTTCGTCTTCCGTGATCAGGACCCGTGCGGTCATGCTGTCTCCGATGTGATGGCGGGCTGCGTGGCTTCCGCTTTTTTGTGGCGGCAAGTGTAACACCGCCTCGAAACGCTTATCCAGCGCTGTTGCCATCAGGCGTTGATGATCGGGTCTTCCTCGCGCAAGGCGCAATTGCGCCGCACGCACAGCCGGCAGGTCGGGCCGACCGGCGTGGTCGGTGCCGCCGACGACAGGTCGAGGCCGTCGCCGTAGACGATCTGGTCGGCGTGAATCGCCTCGCACACCAGCATGATCGAGATCAGGTGCTTGGCCGCCGAGAAGGCCGGCAGCGGCTTGTCGACCGCGCGCGCGAGGAAGAAATAGCGGTCGCCGGTCGGGAATTCCGCCAGCTGCCGCACCATCACGCCAGGCGTCTGGAATGCCTGGTAGACCGCCCACAGCGGGCAGGCGTTGCCGTAGCGCGGCAGCGACATGTAGGGCAGCGGAAAACGCTTGGTGACGTAGCCGGCCGGATCGGAGCGCATGAAACCGAAGCGGATGCCTTCGCGCCCCGGCTGCTTCAGCGTCACCAGCCGGTGGCAGACCTGCTCGAAGCTGGCGCCGAACTTGTGGCACAGGTAATCGATGTCGTAGCGCGCCGCCACCGCCGCATCGAGAAAATCATCGTAGGGCAGCAGCACCGCGCTGGCGACGTAGGCGTGCAGCGCCCGCTCGGCGCGGCGGCGCGCGGCCGGGGTGCCGAGCAGCGGCGAGGCGGCGATCTCGGCGCCGATCAGTTCGCCGCATTCCAGCCGCGCCACCAGCCGCGCCAGCTCGAAGCGGCGGGTCGGCGCCGGGGCGGTTTCCAGCAGCACGATCTGGCGCCGCTCCGGGTCGTAGTGGCCGTGCGCGTGCGGCCCCGCCACGTCCGGAGCGAGGAGAGGGGCGATCCGCGTCTCGACCGCGTGATGCTGGCGCAGGTAGTCGATCAGCGCGCTTTCGACGTGGCCGGGGCCGATCCCGGTGGCGGCGCGGATGCCGACCGCCGCCTGCTCCAGTTGCGGGAAGTGGCTCTCCTTTTCCTGGATGAAGTCGTCGACTTCCTCGATCGGCGTCACCGAGCGGGTCGATGAACGGGCGCGGTCGAAGAAGGCCGCCAGCGCCTGCGCGACATCGGCCAGGCGCGCGCTTTCGGCGGCGATGATGGCGAGGAAGCGGTGCTGCTCGGCGGCGTCCAGTTCGTCGATGTTTTCCAGGATTTCCGAGGCCGAGCGGATCGCCGCGACGTTGGTCAGCATGCTGTGGATGGCGTCGCCGAGGAACGGGTCCTGGTTCAGGCGGTCGGACAGCGCCGTCACCGCCTCGTTGCGGTCGTGATAGGCGCGGTGCAGCATGACCAGCGCCTGCGCCCATTGCGGATGCTGGCTGGCGAAATCGCCGGCCGCCGCCGGCGCCAGCTGCAGCGCACTGAAGATCGATTCGCCGCTCAGTTCGGCCAGATCGTTGACCAGCCGCCGCTCCGCCGCGCCGTCGAACAGATCGACCGCCACGCCCAGTTCATCGGCGATTTTCTTCAGCAGCGCGCCGCCGATGTTGCGCTTGTTGCTTTCGATCAGATTCAGGTAGGAGGCGGAAATCCCGAGCCGCGCCGACAGCGCCGCCTGGGTGATGCCGAGCGCGCGGCGCCGGTCGCGGATCTTGAAGCCTATGACGGTCTGGGCCATCGTCATTCCTTTCCGGGAAGCGGTTCTTGCTGCATTGCAATGTCAAATATTTACAGAATAACTGCGTTTGTAAATTGGATATTTACAAAATTATCGTTTTTAGTCAATAACTTACGTTTTTATCGACAAAAGGTGCTGCGCAATTCGATTTTTCTGCTAACGTGACGGACAGTTGGAGGGGCTCGATGAGCCGCGGCTTGGCGGATGCGGTTTCTACCACCGGTCGCAAGAAACAGAAACGAAGATTCAACCAACCAAAGCGAGGAGACACATGTCCAATAGCAAGTTCAAGAACGGGACGGCGCCCGTGATGTCGCGCCGTAATGTCCTGCAGGTGGGCGCCGGCGCGGCGCTGCTGGCCGGTGCCGGCAATGTCCGCTGGGCGATGGCGGCCGACAAGCCGGCAATCGGCACCTGGCCGGCCGGTTCGCAGGGCGATACCGTCTACATCGGCGCCGCGGTGCCGCTGACCGGTTCCTACGCGGTGCAGGGCGAGGACGAGCGCAAGGGCATGGAACTGGCGATCGAGCACATCAACACCAACCACGAGCTGATGAAGAAGCTGGCGCCGAAGATCAACAAGGGCGTGCTCGGCAAGAAGGTCGGCTTCCTGTCGGCTGACTCGGCCGCCAAGCCGAATCAGGCGCTGCAGGTCGAGCAGACCTTCATCAACCAGAACAAGATCATCGCGATGATCGGTTCGACCTCCTCGGCGGTCGCGGTGGCGTTGAACAAGTTCGCGCAGCGCGAAAAGATTCTCTACATGGCCGGCATTTCCGGTTCCAACGACACCACCGGCAAGGACTGCGTGCGCTATGGCGTGCGTCAGGGCTTCTACGGTGAAATGGCGGCCAACGCGATCGGCCCGGTGCTGGTCAAGCAGTTCGGCAAGAATCGCAAGGCCGCCTTCATGACGCCGGACTACACCTACGGCCACACCACCACCAAGTCGGTCAACGACTACCTGACCAAGGAAGGCGGCTGGACCATGGTGACCAACCAGGTGTCGCCGCTCGGCACCCAAGACTTCAGCCAGTACCTGACCAACATCGCCAACTCCGGCGCCGAATTCCTGATCAACGTCAACTGGGGCCGCGATGCGGTGCTGTCCAGCCAGCAAGCCAAGCAGTTCGGCCTGCTGCCGAAGATGACGCTGGTGCTGCCGTACCAGATTCCTTTCATGGCGCGCGAAGCCGGGGTGGACATCACCGCCGGCGTGTTCGCCGCCACCGATTTCTGGTGGACGCTGGAAGACAAGTATCCGCTGGCCAAGATGTTCGTCGAATCGTTCCACAAGAAATACGGCTACCGGCCGGAATGGGGCGCCGAGAACGGCTATGTCAGCTTCGCCCACTGGGCCCGCATGGTCACCGAAGCCAACAGCTTCTACCCGCCGGACGTCATCAAGCAGTACGAAAAGGGCGAAACCATCCCGTCCCTGCTCGGCGATGTCCACTATCGGCCTGAAGACCATCAGTGCGTCCATCCGGTCGTGCTGGTGCGCGGCAAGGCCAAGAAGGATATGAAGAACGACGAGGACTTCTGGGAAGTGCTGGAAGTCGTCGATGGCGCCAAGGTGATCCAGCCGGTCGATGCGTTCGGCTGCAAGCTGGGCGACTACACCTGACGCGCCGGCGTCCGCGTGCCGCCACGGCTGCGCGGGTTGCCATGCCCGCCGTCGCAATGACGGCGGGTCTTCATATCCCCGGCGCGCGTTTGCGGCGCCGGCACGAATAATCTCGAATCGATTGACGACCGGGGTGGGTCAGCGTGATCAACTGGGCAAATTTCATATCGCAATGTTTCAACGGGCTGGTGACGGGCGCGCTGTTGGCGCTCATTTCCTCCGGCCTGACGATCATTTACGGCACCCTCGGGGTGCTCAATCTGGCGCACGGCGCGATGTTCATGCTGGGCGGCTATGCCGGCTGGGTGGCATTCACCTACACCGATTCGTTCATCGTCGCGGTGGTGGTCGGTGCGCTGTTCGTGATGCTGGTCGGGGTGGTGATGGAGCAGTTGATCATCCGCCACTTCTACTCGCGGCCGCATGAGGACCAGCTGCTGGTCACTTTCGGCCTCGGCATCGTGTTCGTCGAGGCGGTGCGCTTCTTCTTCGGCAGCCTGTCGAATTCGGTGCCGCCGCCGGCGCCGCTGATGGGTATCACCAATCTCGGCTTCATGGTCTATCCGACCTACCGGCTGGCGCTGCTGGCGATCGTCACGATCGCGCTGCTGCTGCTTTACTTCGTGCTGTACCGCACACGGATCGGCATGATCGTGCGCGCCGGCATCGAGGATTCGGTGATGGTCGATTCGCTCGGCATCAATGTCTACCGGGTGTTCATGCTGGTGTTCGGCATCGGCGCGATGGCGGCCGGGTTCTCCGGCATCGTCAATGCGCCGGTGGTGTCGATCGCGCCCGACGTCGGCGAAGCGATCCTGGTGCAGACCTTCGTCGTGGTCGTGATCGGCGGCGTCGGCTCGTTCCCCGGCGCGGTGCTGGGCGGAATCATCGCCGGCGAGCTGATCAGCATCACCTCGATGTTCAATCCCGCCTATTCCTATGTCGTGCTGTTCGTCGCGATGACGCTGGTGCTGATGCTGCGTCCGCGTGGATTGCTCGGCACCGTCGGCCGCGAATAAACGTCCTCTAGCCATGCTCAAACAACGTCCATTCCTCGTCGAAATCGTGACGATCATCGCCCTGATCGCCGCGCCTTTCGTACTGCCTTATCTTGGCTTCACGCCGACCACGATCAACCGCATCCTGATCTGGGGCCTGGTCGGTATCGGTTTCGACCTGCTGTTCGGCTACACCGGCCTGCTGTCGTTCGGCCAGTCCGCGTTCTTCGGCACTGGCGGCATGTTCGCCGCCTATCTGCTGACCCAGACTTCCATGACCAACACGATCCTGGCCCTGGTTCTGGGCACCATCGTCGCCGGTGTGGTCGGCTATCTGGTCGGACTGGTGGCGCTGCGGCGCACCGGCATCTACTTCGCGATGATCACGGTGGCGATCGCGGAGGTGTTCTTCTTCGTCGAGTTCAATCCGCTGTCGGATTACACCGGCGGCGAGAACGGCCTGCCGGGCGTGCCGACGCCGAACCTCAGCCTCGGCTTCACGACGCTGGAATTCAGCAGCAATCTGTCGATGTATGCGTTCTTCGCGTTCTGGTACTTCGTCGGGCTGGTGATCGCGCTGCGCATCGTGCGTTCGCCGTTCGGCCTGGTGCTGCGGGCGATCCGCGACAATCCGCGGCGTGCCCAGGCGCTCGGCCACAACATCCACAGCTACAAGCTGGGGGTGTTCGTGGTGGCGGCGATGTATACCGGTTTCGCCGGTGGCCTGCTGGGCATGATGCAGGGCTTCATGCCGCCGGACGCCTTCATGTTCGCGACTTCCGGCGAAATCGTCATGCAGACCGCGATCGGCGGCGCCGGCACGCTGTTCGGCCCGCTTCTGGGCGCCGGCGTATGGCTGTATCTGAGCGATTTCTTCCAGACCACGCTGAACCTTGGCAGCACCTGGAAGCTGGTGCTCGGCATCGTGTTCGTGCTGCTGGTGTGCTTCCTGCGCCGTGGTCTGGTCGGCGGCATCGTCGATCTGCGTCACCTGATCAAGGGCGATCGCAAGGCGGTGGAAGCGGCCGAGCCGGAACCGGCGGCCAAGCCGGCCGGCAACTCTCCGGCGCCGGGCGTCAAGATGGCGCTGCGCAATCCGGCCGGCGGCAGCAAGAGCGGCGCGATCCTGAAGGCTTCCGGCCTGTCCAAGCGCTACGGCGGTCTGGCGGCCAACAGTGACATCGATTTCGCCGTCAACTACGGTGAAATCCGTGGCGTGATCGGGCCGAACGGCGCCGGCAAGAGCACCTTCTTCGGCATGCTGACCTGCGAAATCGAACCCAGCGCCGGCCAGATCGTGTTCCAGGAGCAGGACATCACCGTGATGGGGGTCGCTGACGCCTGCCAGCTCGGCCTGACCAAGAGCTATCAGATCAACCAGCTGTTCGAGCGTCTGACGGTCCGGCAGAACCTGTCGATCGCCGCGCTCGGCGTGCTGCGTGGCAAGTTCAAGCTCGACATGCTCAAGAGCCTGTCGAAGGTTCCCGGCCTGGAGGAGCAGATCGCAAGCACCGCCGCGCTGGTCAACCTGACGGCGCGCATCGACACCCCGGTGTCGGAGCTGGCCTATGGCGAAAAGCGCCGGCTGGAGATCGGCATGGCGCTGGCGACTTCGCCCAGCCTGCTGCTGCTGGATGAGCCGCTGGCCGGCATGAGTCCGCAGGAGCGCGTCGATACGGTGGCCCTGCTGAAGTCGATCGCCGTCGGACGCACCATGATCGTCATCGATCACGACATGGATTCGCTGTTCGAACTGGTCGAAAAAATCACCGTGCTGCAGGAAGGCCGCGTGCTGGTCGAAGGCACGCCCGAAGAAATCAAGAGCAATCCCAAAGTTCAGGAAGCCTACCTTGGCGGGATGCATGGAGAAGCGGTATGAGCCTGCTCGAAGTCAGCGGTCTGAATAGTTACTACGGCGACAGTCACATCCTGTTCGACGTTTCACTCCGGGTCGAGAAAAACGAAGTGGTCGCGCTGCTCGGCCGCAACGGCGCCGGCAAGTCCACTACCCTGAAAAGCCTGATGGGCGTGGTCCGGCCGAAGGCCGGCACCATCCTCCTCGACGGCGAGGAACTGGTCGGTCGCAAGCCGCACACCATCGCCCGCATCGGCATGCAGCTGGTGCACGAGGAGCGGCGCATCTTCGGCAGTCTGAACGTCGAGGAAAACATCATCCTGGCGGGGCTGACGGCCAACAACAAATGGCCGCTGGAACGCATCTACGAGATGTTTCCGCGTCTGAAGGAGCGCCGCACCAGCCGCGGTACCGATCTCTCCGGCGGCGAGCAGCAGATGCTGGCGATCGCCCGTGCGCTGGTGCGCGATCCGAAGATCATCCTGCTCGATGAACCGTTCGAGGGGCTGGCGCCGGTGATCGTCCAGCATCTGGTGCAGATCTGCCGCGATCTGGCGCAGGCCGGGCAGACCATCGTGCTGGTCGAACAGAACCTGGCGGCGACCCTGACGCTGGCCAGCCGCGTCTATATCCTCAACAACGGCCATATCGTCCACGAAGGTCCGGCCGCCGGCCTGAAGAGCCAGCCGGACATTCTGCAGCGCTATCTCGGGGTGTAAGGGGACGGCCGGATCGTATCCATCCGCGGCCGCTTTGCGGTCGCGCTCCTGCTGCCGGCGTACCGCACTCGTGGCGGTTCGCCGGCTTTTTTATGCGCGCCGCGATGACAGCTGGAAGGGCGCGGGATCGATCGCCGGCGCGCGTCCGGCAATCCGGTCGGCCAGCAGTTCGGCGCTGCCGCAGGCCAGCGTCCAGCCAAGCGCGCCGTGACCGACGTTCAGGTACAGATTCTTCAGCGGCGCGGCGCCGATGATCGGCACCCCGGTCGGCGTCGCCGGTCGGAAGCCGGCCCACGGCGCCAGCGTGGCGCTGTCCGGCCAGTCGCCATGCGCCGGGAACAGTTCGCGCACGCCCTGTCGCAGTTCGGTCACCGCGCGCGGCGGGATCGCGCCGTCGCGGCCGACCAGTTCGACCCGCCCGGCGACCCGCAGCCGGTCATCCAGCCGCGCGTAGACGATCTTGCGGGCAATGTCGGTGATCGATACCTGCGGCGCCGATTGCGGCGTCGGATTCTCCAGCGGCACCGTGATGCTGTAGCCCTTCAGCGGATAGATCGGCAGCGTGAAGCCGGCGCGGCGGGCGAATGCCGCGCTGTCGGCACCGAGCGCCAGCACGAAGGCGTCCGCCTGCAGGTCGGTGTCGCCGGCGCGCAGCGAGCGCAGGCGTCCGCCGGCGATGTCGAGCGCGCCGATCGGACTGGAAGCGGCGAAGCAAAATCGCGGATCGGCGCGCATTCCTTCCAGCAGGCCGCGGCAGAATTGCGCGCAGTCGCCGACTTCCTCGCTCGGCGTATACACGCCGCCGGCCCAGCGGCGGCTGCCGGCCGCCAGCGCCGGCTCGATTTCCAGGCAGCGTGCCGCGTCCAGCACCTGCTGCTCGCAGCCGTAGTCGGCCTGGAATGCCACCTGCCGGCGCGCGCCCTGCAGCGCCTCCGCGTCGTCGTACATCACCAGCTTGCCGGCGGTGCGGAAGGCGAACTGGAACGACAGCGCCGGCAGCATCCGGTGCAGCCGCTCGCGCGACAGGAACGCCAGCTGCAGCAGTTCCAGCGTGGTGCGCTGCGCCCGTTCGCGGTTGCAGGCGGCCAAAAATTTCAGCAGCCAGCGCCATTGCGCCGGATCGGCCTGCGGCCGCAGCGTCAGCGGCGAAGCCGGGCTGAACAGGTAATGCGTCCAGTGACTCCAGACCGATGGATCGGCCAGCGGCGCGACATACGAATAGCTGAGTTGGGCGCCGTTGCCGAAACTGGTGCCGCCGCCGGCGTCCGGCAGCGCATCCACCAGCGTCACCTGATGCCCATCCTGCAGCAGCCGCCAGGCCGAGGTCACGCCGATGACGCCGGCGCCCAGTACGCAGATATGCATGACGAATCCTTGGAAAAGAAGCGGGGCGCGGGCCGTTGCCGCCCGACGGTATTTTGACACTTCCGCCACCGCCGGGGAAAAACAGCAAACTCCACTACAATGGCGGCCGAAGCAGGCCAGACAGCCGCTGGCCACGCCTGGCGACAGACGCGGCGGGAGGAAGGTCCGGACTCCACAGAGCAGGGTGACGGCTAACGGCCGTCCGTTGAAAGCCGCAAACGCGGTCGGCGCGAGCCGCCGTGTCCGGTATAAGGCGCGGAACAGGGCCACAGAGACGAGTCTTTGCCATCGCGGCGGCGCGAGCCGTTCGGGGCAAAGGGTGAAACGCGGTAACCTCCACCCGGAGCAATTCCAAATAGGCACGCGTCGAGGCGGCTCGCGGAGCGTGCGGGTAGGAAGCTTGAGCCGTGGAGCAATCCACGGCCTAGAGGAATGGCTGTCATAGCGGGGCGACCCGCCGTAACAGAATCCGGCCTATCGGCTTGCTTCACTTTCTTCCGGCTGGTGGCACATGCCGCTGGCCGATTTTGAATTATGGGGAGTATGAGGTAAAACCTGGCTCCGGGCGCCCGGTACAGGCTGGCATGTCGGGGAGTATATGCCTGCGCCCGTCTGCTGATTCCGCCTTCCGCCGGCTTCGCTCCGCCAGCATTTCCGCCCGTTGCGCACGGGCTTGCAGAAAGGATCACCGCCATGAACCTCCACCTCACCATCGGCCCGCTGGTATCGCTGGTGGCCGGCATCCTGATTCTGGTGATGCCGCGCCTGCTGAACATCATCGTCGCGATCTATCTGATCGTGATCGGCCTGATCGGTCTGTTTGCCGCCAACGGTATACGGATTTGATGCCGCGCGTCGTCGGCGCGACGACGGCGTTGACGACCCACCGCGGGCAACCATGCACGCGCTTGCCGTTGTGATCCCACATCGCGCCAGTCAACGCATTGCCTGGTAGCGGGCACTCGCTTTTCCCTCCAGTTGCCGGCTGTGCCGCTGCCGCTGCTCGGCACATCCCCGCTTTCCCCTCCGATCAAAGTCATCCCCGAGCCGCCGGCCGGCGCGCGGCGTTTGCCGCTTGCCTTCCTTGCGATTGCGCAGACGCGGTGAAAAATTTTTGCGGTCGTTTGGGCTGCGTCCGGCCAGCCGATCGCATCAAAACACATGTTTATATGTAAGAAAACGCTTTTAATAAATTCTTTAAGTTATTGATTTAAATCATGTTTAAAATTTGATAATTTTCTTGTTGGATAGAGCTAAGTCCTTGACTTTATTCAAATATTTCCCTCCGACAGCACGCTTTATTGCTTGACCGAAAATTGGTCATCCTCTAAAGTGGGAAATAGTGTGAAAAAGTGTACTTTTGTGGATTTTTAGTGGTTTTCCCGGCCGCTTTTTTCTGCATCAAAAGCGGTTCGATCCGGCGCCGACAGGAGTTTTGCAGTGTTTCAGGGAGCCTCAGCCTTAAATCTCGATGCCAAGGGCCGCATGTCGGTCCCCGCACGGCATCGTGACGCGCTGATGGTGCAGAGCGAAGGCCGGCTGACGCTGACCCGCCACCCGCACGGCTGCCTGCTGCTGTTCCCGCGCCCGGTATGGGAAAGCCACCGCCAGGAAATCGCCGCCTGGCCGATGCCGGCGCGCGCCTGGCAGCGCATCCTGCTCGGCAATGCCTGCGACGTCGAGATCGACTCGGCCAGCCGCATCCTGATCGCGCCGGAACTGCGCGCGGCGGTCGGGCTGGAGCGCGAGGTGATGCTGCTCGGGATGGGCAGCCACTTTGAAGTTTGGGACGCCGCCCGCCTCGCCGAGAGCGAGGCGCAGGCGATCGCGGCGGGCATGCCCGACGTCCTCAGCAATTTTTCCTTCTGAATCCGGCCGTGGCGACCTTATCGGCGGTGCCTGACACGCAGCACCGGACTGTGCTGTTGAACGAAGCGGTTGCGGCGCTGGCGATCGATGGCGCGCGCGCCGACGGCATCTATGTCGATGGCACCTTTGGCCGCGGTGGTCACAGCCGGGCGATTCTGCAGCGGCTCGGCACCGGCGGGCGCCTTTTGGCCTTCGACAAGGATCCGCAGGCGATCGCTACCGCGCGGATGATCGCCGATCCGCGTTTTGCCATCGTCCACGACAGTTTCGCGACGCTGGATGCGGCGCTGGCGCGGGCCGGGATCGATGGCGGCATCGATGGCGTGTTGCTGGACCTGGGGATTTCCTCTCCGCAGGTGGACGACGCCGGGCGCGGTTTCAGCTTCCGCCAGGACGGTCCGCTGGACATGCGCATGGACACCTCGCGCGGCATCACGGCGGCGGAATGGCTGGCCAGCGAAGACGAACACAAGATCGGAAAGGTGATACGGGACTATGGAGAAGAACGGTTTGCTTTTCAGATTGCAAAGGCGATTGTTGCTGGCCGGGCAGTCAAGCCAGTTTCGACCACACGACAGCTTGCCCAGCTCGTGGCAGCTGTCGTCAAGACCCGCGAAAAAGGCAAGGACCCGGCCACCCGCACCTTTCAGGCTATCCGGATTTTCATCAATCAGGAACTTGAAGAACTTGAAATAGTGCTGGAACAGGCATTCCGGCGGCTGGCCGCGCACGGGAGGTTGGCGGTGATCAGTTTCCATTCGCTCGAAGACCGTATCGTCAAGCGCTTTCTGGCTGGCAAGGCTCGCGCTGCCCAGCCGGATCGGCGCCTGCCGATCCGTGCCGCCGATCTGCCGCAACCCGAGCTGAAGCTGATCGGGCGCATCATGCCGTCCGCCGCCGAAGTGGCGGCCAACCCGCGCGCGCGCTCCGCCGTGATGCGCGTCGCCGAACGGCTGCCGGTGACCGGCGCGGGGGCGCCGTGATCGCGCGCCTGAACGTCGTCCTGGCAGTGGCACTGGTGCTGTGCGCGCTGTCGCTGGTGAATGCGCAATATCAGGCGCGCCGGCTGTTCATCGAACTGGAGCGGGCGCAGACCGCCGGCCGTGAGCTGGAGATCGAGTGGGCGCAGTTGCAGCTCGATCAATCCACGCTCGGCAAGCATGCCCGCATCGAGGCCAGTGCGATCCGCGACCTCAACATGATGGCGCTGACCACCGCCCGCACCCAGTTTTTGACCGCGGGGGAGAAATGACGCGCGCCCCGGTCCGCACCGCCGCCGCCCGCGGCGTTTCGTTTTCTTCCAGCCCGGTGCTGCAGATGCCGCTGCCGGCATGGCGCTCGCGCGTCGTGCTGTTCGTGCTGTTCGCCGCTTTCGCCGCGCTGGCTGGCCGCGCCTTGTGGCTGCAGGGGATTTCCACCGATTTCCTGCAGAAACAGGGCGCTTCGCGCTACGTCCGCACGCTGGAGTTGCCGGCTACACGCGGCAAGATCACCGACCGCAACGGCAACGTGCTGGCATCCTCGGTGCCGGTCAAGGCGATCTGGGCGATTCCCGACGACGTGCTGCAGGCGCCGGCCGACAAGCTGCGTGCGCTGGCGCGCCTGCTCGACATCGGCGAGTCCGAACTGCGCAAGAAGCTGGATTCCGACCGCAGCTTCGTCTACCTGAAACGGCAGGTCGACAACGACGTTGCCGAGCGCATCACCAAGCTCGGCATCGAGGGGGTGCATACCCGCAAGGAATACAAGCGCTATTACCCGGAAGGGGAAGTGATGGCGCACGTGGTCGGTTTCACCAACGTCGAGGATGTCGGCCAGGACGGCATGGAGCTGGCAGCGCAGAAATCGCTGGCCGGCGTTACCGGCAGCCGGCGCGTGATCAAGGACCGTCTCGGCCACATCGTCGAGGACATCGAAGCGGTGCGCGAACCGCATGACGGCAGCGACCTGACGTTGTCGATCGACAGCAAGATCCAGTACATCGCGTTTTCGCAACTGAAGGAAGCGGTCGAAAAATACAAGGCCAAGGCCGGCGGCATCGTCGTTCTCGACGTCAAGACCGGTGAGGTGCTGGCGCTGGCCAACCTGCCCAGCTACAACCCGAACGACCGCTCGGTGCTGACCGGCGCCCAGTTGCGCAACCGGGTGCTGACTGACACCTTCGAGCCGGGTTCGACGCTGAAACCGTTCACCGTCGCGCTGGCGCTGGAAACCGGGAAAGTGACGCCGAACACTACCTTCCAGACCGCGCCCGGCCGCCTGACGATCGGTACCGCCACCATCGGCGATTCGCATGCGCACGGCTTGCTGACGGTCAGCCAGATCATCCAGAAATCGTCGAACATCGGCACCGCCAAGATCGCGCTGGAAATGCCGCCGCGCGAAATGTGGGAAATGTTCACCAACGTCGGGTTCGGCCAGCAGCCGAAGGTCGGTTTTCCCGGCGCCGTCGCCGGCCGCGTGCGTCCGTACAAGTCGTGGCGGCCGATCGAACAGGCGACCATGAGCTACGGCCACGGCATTTCGGTCTCGCTGATCCAGCTGGCGCGCGCCTACATGATCTTCGCGCGCGATGGTGAAATGATTCCGATCACCTTCCACAAATCCACCGATGCGCCGATCAGCCAGCGGGTCGTGTCGTCCCGCACCGCGCGCGAACTGCGGCGGATGCTGGAAACCGTGGTCAGCCCGGATGGCACCGCGCCGCAGGCCCAGGTGCCCGGCTACCGGGTCGGCGGCAAGACCGGCACCGCCTACAAGATCGTCGGCGGCAAGTACGTCAATAAATATGTCGGGTCCTTCGTCGGTTTTGCGCCGGCCTCCGATCCGCGCATCATCGTCGCCGTGATGGTCGACGAGCCGAGTAGCGGTGGCCACTTCGGCGGCACTGTCGCTGGCCCGGTATTCGCATCGGTCACCGCCAATACGCTGCGGGCGCTGAACGTGGCGCCCGATTCGTCGATCACCAACATCATCATGCCGGCCAATCCGGTCGAGGAGAGCATGTGATGGCGCCGCTCGATCCGTCGCTGCAGGCCGCGCTCGACTGGCTGCGCACGCACGCGCCGCAGGGGCGGCTGGCTGCCGATTCGCGCCGCATCGGCGCCGGCGACGTGTTCTTCGCCTTCCCCGGCGACGCCGATGCCGGCGATGGCCGCGCCCATATCGGCCATGCGTTGCAGAACGGCGCCGCCGCCGTCCTGTACGACCCGGCCGGTTTCTCCTGGCGCGACGAATGGCGCGTCGCCCATCTGCCGCTGGCCGGCCTGAAACGGCATGCCGGTGTGCTGGCCAATGCGTTCCGCCAGCAGCCGGACGCCGGAATGTTCGTTGCAGCCGTCACCGGCACCAATGGCAAGACTTCGTGCAGCCAGTGGCTGGCGGCGGCGTTGTCGCGCCAGGGCGCGCCGGCCGCCGCGATCGGCACGCTCGGCGTCGGCATTTTCGAGCGGGGCCGCTGCGGGCATTGCGAAACCACCGGCTACACCACGCCCGATGCACTGCAACTGCAAGAGGCGCTGGCCGGCATGCGCACCGCTGGTGTCGCCGCGCTGGCGATCGAGGCTTCGTCGATCGGCCTGGAGCAGGGGCGCATGAACGGCATGCACGTCGATACCGCGCTGTTCACCAATCTGAGCCGCGACCATCTCGATTACCACGGCGACATGGCGGCCTATGAAGCCGCAAAAACCTTGTTGTTCGATTGGCCCGGACTGCGCCATGCGGTACTGAACCTGGACGATCCGCTGGGCCAGCGTCTGGCGCAGCGGCTGCGCGGCCGGCCGCTGCAGGTGATCGGCTATACGCTCGATCGGGCTGAAGCCGGCGATATTCCGGTGCTGCGTGCCAGCGCGTTGCGCCATCAGGCGCAAGGGATGGCGTTCCAGCTCGATTCGCCGTTCGGCTCGGCCCTGGTGAAGACCCGTCTGCTTGGCCGTTTCAATGTCGGCAATGCGCTCGGTGTGCTGGGTGTGCTGTTGAGCCGTGGCTTGCCGTGGGCGAGCGCGATGGCACTGGTGGAGGAACTGGAACCGGTGCGCGGCAGGATGCAGCAACTGGGTGGCGAAGACGCGCCGCTGGTGGTGATCGACTATGCCCATACGCCGGATGCGTTGACGCAGGCGCTGGCGGCGCTGCGGCCGGTGGCGCAGCAACGCGGCGGCCAACTGTGGTGCGTGTTCGGCTGCGGTGGCGATCGCGATCCGGGCAAGCGGCCGCAGATGGGGGCGGCGGCGCAGGCTGCCGACCAGGTGGTGCTGACCAGCGACAACTCGCGCTCGGAGCCGACCATGAACATCATCGCACAGATTCTGGCCGGCATGCCGGCGGGGGACAGTGATGCGGCGCCGCAGGTGATCGAGGACCGGGCGGCGGCGATCCTGTGGGCGATCAAGCATGCGGCGCGGCGCGACGTCGTGCTGGTGGCCGGCAAGGGGCACGAGGCATATCAGGAAAGCGGCGGCAGGAAGCAGCCGTTCCTGGACGCCGACCACGCGGCGCTGGCCTTGGCCGCGCGCGCGACGATGAAGGGAGCGGTTTGATGCAATCCACACTGGCCGAATTGCAGCCAGCGACCGGCGGTACGCTGGTCGGCGGCGACGCCGGCTTCGACGGCGTCTGCACCGACAGCCGTGCGCTGCGGCCGGGCAACCTGTTCGTCGCGCTGCGCGGCGAGCATTTCGACGCCCACGATTTCATCGCCGACGTGCTGGCGCGTGGCGCCGCCGCGGTTGTGGCGGAAACCCTGCCGGCCGGCGTGGCCGGACCGGGGCTGATCGTCGCCGACAGTCGCGTCGCGCTGGGCGAGATCGCGCGCCAGTGGCGGTGCCGTTTCCGGTTGCCGCTGATCGGCGTGACCGGCAGCAACGGCAAGACCACGGTCAAGGAAATGATCGCGGCGATCCTGGCCGCCTGTTTCGGTAACGGCAACTATCTGGCGACGCGCGGCAACCTGAACAACGAGATCGGCGTGCCGCTGACGCTGTTCGGCCTGCAGGAGCGGCAGCGCGCTGCGGTGGTCGAACTGGGCATGAATCATCCGGGCGAGATCGCGCGGCTGGCCGCGATCGCCGAACCCACCGTCGGGCTGGTCAACAACGCCCAGCGCGAACATCAGGAATTCATGGCCACGGTGGCCGCGGTTGCCGAGGAAAACGGCGCCGTGCTGCGCGCGCTGTCGGCTGACGGCGTGGCGGTATTCCCGGCCGACGATCCGTTTGCCGGCCTGTGGCGTGGCTATGCGCAGCAGCAGCCGGGCCGGCGCGTGCTGACGTTCGGCCTGAGCGCCGACGCCGACGTGTGCTGCGCGCATCGTGCCGATGCCTTCGGCAGTGTGCTGTCGATCAGTGCCGGCGGCCGGGAATTCACGGTACGGCTGGCGGCGGCGGGAGTCCATAACGTGCGCAACGCGCTGGCGGCGACCGCCTGCGCGCTGGCGGCCGGCATCGACATCGAGGCGATCCGGCGCGGGCTGGAAGCGTTCGCGCCGGTCGCCGGCCGCCTGCAGAAAAAGGCGGCGGCCAATGGCGCCTGCGTGATCGACGACACCTACAACGCCAATCCGGATTCGGTACGCGCCGCCATCGACGTGCTGGCGCAAGCACCGGCGCCGCGCATCCTGGTGCTGGGCGACATGGGAGAAGTCGGCAACGAAGGTCGTCAGTTCCATCAGGAAATCGGCGCCTACGCCAGGAGTCGCGGCATAGACCATCTGCTGGCGCTGGGTGAATTGACGCGCGAGGCGGTTGCCGCATTCGGCGGCGGCCACCATTTCGACAGTCTTGACGATCTCGCCGCCGCATTGCAGCCGCTGCTGACGTCGGCTGCCACCGTGCTGGTGAAAGGTTCGCGCTTCATGCGGATGGAACGGCTGGTGCAGCGCCTGACCGACGAACCAATGAAGGAGTCTCACTGACATGCTGCTCTGGCTGGCGCAATATTTTCAGGAATACGTGGGGCCGTTGCGGGTGTTTGGCTTCATCACTTTCCGCGCGGTGTTCGCGACCCTGACGGCACTGGCGATCGGCCTGCTGGCCGGGCCGGCGGTGATCCGCATACTGACGCGGATGAAGGTCGGTCAGGCGGTACGTACCAACGGCCCGCAAACCCATCTGGTCAAATCCGGTACGCCAACCATGGGCGGTGTCCTGATCCTGATTGCGATCGCGGTTTCGACGCTGTTGTGGACCGATCTCGGCAACCGTTTTGTCTGGGTGGTGCTGGTGGTGACGCTCGGTTTCGGCGCGATCGGCTGGGTCGACGATTACCGCAAGGTGGTCCACAAGAATCCGCAGGGGATGCGTTCCGGCGAAAAATATTTCTGGCAGTCGGTGATCGGCATCACCGCCGCGCTGTATCTGGCGTTTTCGGTGTCGGAATCGACCAACCTGCAGGTGTGGGACCTGTTCGTCGCCTGGGTGCGTTCCGGCTTCAGTCTCGATCTGCCACCGAAGGCCGACCTGATCGTGCCGTTCTTCAAGACGGTCAGCTATCCGCTCGGTGTCTGGGGTTTCATCGCCCTGACCTATTTCGTGATCGTCGGCACCAGCAACGCGGTCAACCTGACCGACGGCCTCGATGGTCTGGCGATCATGCCGACGGTGATGGTCGGTTCGGCGCTCGGGCTGTTCGCCTACCTGACCGGCAGCGCCAGCTACGCCAGGTATCTGTTCATTCCGCACATTCCGGGCGCCGGCGAACTGCTGATCTTTTGCGGCGCGATGGCCGGCGCCGGCCTCGCCTTCCTCTGGTACAACGCCCATCCGGCACAAGTTTTCATGGGCGACGTCGGCGCGCTGGCGCTGGGCGGCGCGCTCGGCACCATCGCCGTCATCGTGCGTCAGGAAATCGTGCTGTTCATCATGGGTGGCATCTTCGTCGTCGAAACCATGTCGGTGATGCTGCAGGTGCTGTACTTCAAGGCTACCAAGAAACGCTATGGCACCGGCCGGCGCATCCTGCTGATGGCGCCGCTGCATCATCACTACGAACAGAAGGGCTGGAAGGAAACCCAGGTAGTGGTCCGTTTCTGGATCATCACGATGATGCTGGTGCTGTTCGGTCTGTCGACCCTGAAACTGCGATGAATTACCACGGCAAACACGTATTGGTTCTGGGGCTGGGCGAAACCGGCCTGGCGATGGCGCTCTGGCTGCTGCGCTGCGGCGCGCGGCTGCGCGTCGCCGATACGCGCGCGGCGCCGGAGCGGCTGGCGCCATTGCGGCTGGCGGCGCCGGAAATCGAATTCATCGCCGGCGAATTCGGTGCGGCGCTGCTGGACGGTATTGATTTCGTTGCCGTCAGCCCTGGCCTGGCGCCAAGGCGCGAACTGGCGCCGCTGCTGCCGGTCGCCGCCGAGCGGGGAATTCCGCTGTGGAGCGAGATCGAACTGTTCGCCCAGGCACTGGCGGCGCTGCGTGCCGAGCGTGGCTATGCGCCGCGATTGATCGCGATCACCGGCACCAACGGCAAGACCACCGTCACCAGCCTGGTCGGACTGTTGTGCGCGCGTGCCGGCCGCACGGTGCAACTGGCCGGCAACATCAGCCCGGCGGCGCTGGACGTGTTGCGCGACGCGCTGGAACAGGATGCGCTGCCGCAGGTATGGGTGCTGGAGCTGTCGAGTTTCCAGTTGCATTTCACCTATTCACTTGCGGCCGACGCGGCAACGATCCTGAACGTCAGCCAGGACCATCTGGACTGGCACGGCGACATGGCGGCCTACCTCGCCGACAAACAACGCATCTTCGCGCCGGGCACGATCGCCGTGGTCAATCGGGACGATGCCGCCAGCAGTGCCGGCATGCCGCCGGTTGCCGGCAGCCGCAGCTTTGGCGCCGACGCACCGCAGCAGGACGGCTGCTTCGGCCTGATCGATGACAACGGCATGCAATGGCTGGCGAGCGCGCTGGCGACCGACGAAGGCGGCAGCCGGCGCGGTCGCAAGGAATTGTTCGCGGCGCCGGTGATGGTCAAGCGCCTGATGCCGGCGGCTGCCCTGAAAATCCGCGGACGGCACAACGCGGTCAATGCGCTGGCGGCGCTGACGCTGTGCAGCGCGATCGACCTGCCGCTGGCGCCTTTGCTGCACGGCTTGCGCGAATACGCCGGCGAGCCGCATCGGGTCGAACTGGTAGCGAGCATTGGCGGCGTCGATTATTACGACGACAGCAAGGGCACCAACGTCGGCGCCACGGTGGCGGCGCTGAACGGGTTGGGCGCGGAACTGGGCGGCGGCGGGCGTTTGCTGTTGATCGCCGGCGGTGACGGCAAGGGCCAGGATTTCAGTCCGCTGGCCGAGCCGCTGGCGCGCCATGCGCGCGCGGTGTTTTTGATCGGCAAGGACGGGCCGGCGATTCGCGCCGCGATCGCCGATGCCGGCCCGGAACTGGTCGATTGCACCACGCTGGAGCAGGCGGTACAGCAGGCGGCGGCGATGGCCATGGACGGCGACGTGGTGCTGCTGTCGCCAGCCTGCGCCAGTCTCGACATGTTCCGCAACTATAAACATCGTGCCGAGGTCTTCATCGAGACGGCGCATGAAATCGGCATGGCGCGCGGCGAGGTACCGACATGAAATTCGCACTGCCCTTTGTGGCGACCGCCAAACCGCCCAAGGCGCTGGCGCAGCGCTCGAAGATGATGGAATACGATCAGCCGCTGATCTGGGTGGTGCTGGGGCTGATGCTGTTCGGCATGGTGATGGTGTATTCGGCGTCGATCGCGCTGCCCGACTCGCCGAAGTACGCCAGCTACCGGAACACCCACTTCCTGGTCCGGCAGGCGATCTTCATCGCCATTTCGGTGTGCGCCGGCTTTGTCGTGTTCCGCATTCCGCTCCAGACCTGGCAGCGTCTGGCGCCCTGGCTGTTCGTCGGCACGCTGGGGCTGCTGATGCTGGTGCTGATCCCGGAAATCGGCAAGGGCGTCAACGGCGCCAAGCGCTGGCTGTCGTTCAAAGTTTTCAACCTGCAGCCGTCGGAATTGATGAAGCTGTTCGTCGTGCTGTATGCGGCAGACTACACGGTGCGCAAGCAGCAGGTGATGCACAAGCTGACCAAGGGTTTTCTGCCGATGACCGGAGCGATCGGCTTCGTCGGCCTGTTGCTGCTGCTGGAGCCGGACCTGGGGGCGTTCGGCGTGATCGTCTGCATCGCGATGGGCATCCTGTTTCTCGGTGGCGTCAACGGTATCTGGTTCGGCGGCATCGGCGCCACGCTGGTCGGCGTGTTCGGCATGGTGATCATGCTGTCGCCGTGGCGGCGCGACCGCATCTTTGCCTACCTGAACCCATGGGACGAGGGCAACACGCTGGGCAAGGCCTATCAGTTGTCGCATTCGCTGATCGCATTCGGGCGCGGCGAACTGTTCGGTGTCGGTCTCGGCGGCAGCGTCGAAAAGCTGCACTACCTGCCGGAAGCGCACACTGACTTCCTGCTGGCCGTGATCGGCGAGGAACTCGGTTTCGTCGGCGTGCTGGTGGTGGTCGGACTGTTCTACTGGCTGGTCAAGCGCTCCTTCGAAATCGGCCGTCAGGCAATCGCGCTCGACCTGACCTTTTCCGGCTTGGTGGCCAAGGGCATCGGCATCTGGATCGGTGTGCAGACCTTCATCAACATGGGCGTCAACCTCGGCCTGCTGCCGACCAAGGGCCTGACGTTGCCGCTGATGAGCTATGGTGGCTCCGGCGTACTGCTGAACTGCATCGGCCTGGCAATCCTGCTGCGCATTGATTATGAAAACAGGGTTCTCATGCGCGGAGGCCGCGTATGAGAACCCTGTTTCGGCGCAGGCTAACTTCGCGCAGCGAAGTTAAAGGAGCGCGAGCGACTGGCCGCAGCCAAAACCTCCTGACCATGCGCGGAGGCCGCGTATGAGAACCCTGTTTCGGCGCAGGCTAACTTCGCGCAGCGAAGTTAAAGGAGCGCGAGCGACTGGCCGCAGCCAAAACGTCCCGGCCATGCGCGGAGGCCGCGTATGAGAACCCTGTTTCGGCGCAGGCTAACTTCGCGCAGCGAAGTTAAAGGAGCGCGAGCGACTGGCCGCAGCCAAAACGTCCCGGCCATGCGCGGAGGCCGCGTATGAGAACCCTGTTTCGGCGCAGGCTAACTTCGCGCAGCGAAGTTAAAGGAGCGCGAGCGACTGGCCGCAGCCAAAACGTCCTGACCCTGCGCGGGGGCCGGATATGAAGCGCCTGCTGATCATGGCAGCCGGCACCGGCGGCCACATTTTCCCCGGGCTGGCGATGGCGCAGAGCATGCGCGCGCGCGGCTGGCAGGTGTCGTGGCTCGGCACCACGCACGGGATGGAGCGCGACATCGTGCCTGCGCACGGCGTGGAAATGGATGCGATCCGCTTTGCCGGTGTGCGCGGCAAGGGGCTAGGCCATACGGCACGCGGCGTATGGCGGCTGCTGGTCAGTCTGGTCGACTGCTTCCGGATTTTCGGCCGGCGGCGGCCGGATCTGGTGCTCGGCATGGGCGGCTACGTGACGGTGCCGGGCGGACTGATGGCCCGGCTGCGCGGCATTCCGCTGGTGCTGGTGAACGCCGATGCCGCGCTGCTGCTGTCGAATCGCGCTCTGGTTCCCTTCGCGCGGCGCCTGCTGTTCGGTTTTCCGGCGGATTTCGGTGCGGCGGCCGGCAAGGCGCTGGTGACCGGCAACCCGGTGCGCGAGGAAATTCTGGCGCTGGCGCCGCCGGCCGAGCGCTATGCCGGGCGGCATGGCCCGCTGCGGCTGCTGGTGATTGGCGGCAGCCTCGGCGCGCGCGCGCTGAACGATTGCCTGCCGACCACGCTGGCTCTGCTGTCGCCAGGGCAGCGGCCGCAGATCACGCACCAGTCCGGCCGCCAGAACATCGACGGCCTGCGGCAGGCGTACCGGCAGGCGGGCGTGCAAGCCGAAGTGGTGGACTTCATCGACGACATGCCGCGCCGTTATGCCGAGGCCGATCTGGTGATCTGCCGCGCCGGCGCCATCACGATTTCGGAATTGACGGCGGCCGGCATCGCCAGCGTACTGGTGCCGCTGGTGGCTTCGACCACCAGCCATCAGCGCGACAACGCCCGCTGGATGGCGCAAGGACACGCGGCGATCCATCTGCCGCAAGATGAAATGACGCCCGCCGGCCTGGCGGTGCTGCTGCGCGACATTACGCGCGAGCGCTGCCAGGCCATGGCACAGGCAGCTTACGAGGCCGGTCGGCGCGATGCCAATCAGGCGATTGCCGATGAACTGGAAAGATTGACGAAGGCAGCATGAAGCACAAGGTAAAAAACATTCATTTCGTCGGTATCGGCGGCAGCGGCATGAGCGGTATCGCCGAACTGCTGCAGAACCTCGGCTACACCGTTTCCGGCTCCGACCTGGCCGACAACGCCGCCACCCGGCGTCTGGCCAGTCTCGGGGTGCGGGTGGCGCGCGGCCATGCCGCCGGCAACATCGCCGATGCCGACGCCATCGTCACGTCGACCGCGGTGCATGACGACAACCCGGAAGTGCTGGCGGCGCGGGAGCGCCACATTCCTGTCGTGCCGCGAGCGATGATGCTGGCCGAGCTGATGCGGCTGAAAAGCGGTATCGCGATCGCCGGCACGCATGGCAAGACCACCACCACCAGCCTGGTCGCCAGCGTGCTGGCACAGGGCGGGCTGGACCCGACCTTCGTGATCGGCGGCCGCCTGACCTCGGCCGGTGCCAATGCCAAGCTCGGCGCCGGCGATTTCATCGTGGTCGAGGCCGACGAGTCGGATGCGTCGTTCCTGAACCTGTCGCCGGTGATCGAGGTGATCACCAACATCGACGCCGACCACATGGAAACCTACGGCCACGATTTCAACCGGCTGAAGCAGACTTTCGTCGAATTCACGCAGCGGCTGCCGTTCTATGGCGTCGCGGTGCTGTGCCTCGACGATGCCAACGTGCGCGCGATCATGCCGCAGGTATCCAGGCCGATCACCACCTATGGCTTTCATGAGGAGGCACAGGTGCGCGCGGTCGATGCCGAAGCGGTCGGCGGCCTGATGCGCTTTACGGTGCTGCAGGACGGCTATGCGCCGCTGCCGATCAGCCTGAATCAGCCCGGCATGCACAACGTGCAGAACGCTTGCGCGGCGGTCGCCATCGCGCGCGAACTGGGCGTGGACGATGCCGCGACGCAAAAGGCGCTGGCGGAATTCCACGGCGTCGGACGGCGCTTCACGCGCTATGGCGAGATCGCGCTGGCGGCCGGCTCGTTCGCGCTGGTGGACGACTACGGCCATCATCCGGCCGAAACCGCGGCCACCATCGCCGCCGCGCGCGGCGCCTATCCGGGCCGGCGGCTGGTGCTGGCGTTCCAGCCGCACCGCTACACCCGCACGCGCGATCTGTTCGAGGATTTCGTGCGGGTGCTGTCCACCGTCGACGTGCTGGTCCTGGCCGAGGTGTATGCCGCCGGGGAGGCGCCGATCGTCGCCGCCGACGGCCGCTCGCTGGCGCACGCATTGCGCGTGCTGGGCAAGGTCGAGCCGGTATTCGTCGAGCGGATCGACGACATGCCGGCCACCATCCTGAATCTGGTGCGGGACGGCGATGTCGTGGTGACGATGGGCGCTGGCTCGATCAGTGGCGTGCCGTCACGTCTGGCGCAAGCCGCGCAGGAGGCGACATGAGCATGACGCAAACAGGAAAGGCCTCGCAGCCGGTCGCCGAATTCGGCAAGGTCGGCGTGCTGTTCGGCGGCCGCTCGGCCGAGCGCGAGGTGTCGCTGATGTCCGGCACCGGCGTGCTGCAGGCGCTGCGCAGCCGTGGCGTCGATGCCACCGGCTTCGATCCGGCCGAGCGCAGCCTGGGCGAGCTGGCGGCGGAAAAATTCGACCGCGTCTTCATCGCGCTGCATGGCCGTTACGGCGAGGACGGCACGCTGCAGGGTGCGCTGGAGCAGTTGCGCATTCCGTATACCGGCCCCGGCGTGCTGGCTTCGGCGATCGCGATGGACAAGGCGATGACCAAGCGCATCTGGCTGGCCGACGGTCTGGCGACGCCGAAGTTCGAAATGCTGCGCGCCGGTTTTTCCAGCGGTCGCGTGGCGGCCACGCTGGGCTTGCCGCTGATCGTCAAGCCGGCGCACGAAGGTTCGACGCTGGGCCTGACCAAGGTGACGCGGCTGGAACAGTTGCCGGCCGCGTATGCGCTGGCGGCGCGTTTCGACCGCGCGGTGATGGCCGAGGAATTCATCGACGGCATGGAACTGACCTGTCCGATCCTCGGCGCCGGCGACGATGCCCGCGCGCTGCCGGTGATCCGCATCGTCGCGCCGGACGCCAACTACGACTACCAGAACAAATACTTTACCGACGCCACCCAGTATTTCTGCCCGAGCGGACTGGAGCCGGCGCGCGAACGGGAAATTCAGGAGCTGGCGCTGGCCAGCCATCGCGCGCTCGGTTGCCGTGGCTGGAGCCGGGTCGACGTGATGCTGCGTTCCGCCGACCAGCGGCCGTTCCTGCTGGAACTGAACACTTCGCCCGGGATGACCGGCCATTCGCTGGTGCCGATGTCGGCCAAGGTGGCCGGCATGGCCTACGAGGATTTGTGCATCGAGATCCTGCGCACGGCAGCGCTGGATCTGGCGCCGTCCAGCGACTGGACCCCCGGCTGAGGCGACGGAGCGGAACATGTGGCAAGACGTCCGGATACTGAACGCGATCACCAGCCTGCTGCTGGCGCTGGCGGCGTTCGCGGTGCTGGCGGCCGGCGTCTGGTGGCTGGCGCAGCGGCCGATGTTCACGCTGAAGACGATCCGTATCGAGGGCAGCGCCGAGACGCCGTTGCGCCGGGTCAATGCGTTGACGGTGCGCAGCACCGCGTTGCCGCGTATCCGTGGCAATTTCTTCACCGCCGATCTGGACGCGGTGCGGGCTGCCTTCGAGTCGGTGCCGTGGGTGCGCAAGGCGGCGGTGCGGCGTGAATGGCCGGATACGCTGCTGGTGGCGATCGAGGAGCATCAGCCGCTCGGCACCTGGGGCGAGGATGGCCGGCTGGTGTCGGTCAAGGGCGACGTGTTCACCGCCAATCTGGACGAGGCGGAAGAGGATGGCGAGTTGCCGGAATTCGCCGGACCGGAAGGCAGCGCGCCGGAAGTGGTGGCGCGCTACCGCGAGCTGCGCGACTGGTTCGCGCCGCTCGATCTGGCGCCGGATTCGGTGCAGCTGTCGGGGCGCTATGCCTGGAAGCTGCGGCTGGACAACGGCATGACGGTCGAGCTGGGGCGCGAGCAGACGCCGGAAACCCTGCACGAGCGGGTGATGCGGCTGGTCAGCGTCTATCCGCAACTGGTGGCGCGGCTGCAGGACCGGATCGAGAGCGTGGATATGCGGTACCCGAACGGCATGGCGCTGAAGGCCAGCGGCCTGTCGCTCGGTTTGGATGGCAAGAAAAAATAAGCGGAACGATATGACAAAAGACGCGAAAAACCTGATCGTCGGTCTCGACATCGGCACCTCGAAGGTGGTGGCGGTGGTCGCCGAAGTGATGCCGGACGGCCGCCACGAAGTGATCGGCCTCGGCCAGCACGAATCGAAGGGCTTGAAGAAGGGGGTGGTGGTCAACATCGAGGCGACCGTCGAGTCGATCCAGCGGGCGCTGGAGGAGGCCGAGCTGATGGCCGACTGCAAGATCGAGAACGTTTATACCGGCATCGCCGGCAGCCATATCCGCAGCTTCAATTCGAGCGGCATGGTGGCGATCAAGGACAAGGAAGTCACTGCCACCGACGTCGCCCGCGTGATCGAGACCGCCAAGGCGGTCAACATCCCGACCGACCAGCAACTGCTGCACACGGTGCCGCAGGAATTCATCGTCGACAACCAGGAAGACGTGCGCGAGCCGATCGGCATGAGCGGCATCCGCCTGGAGGTCAAGGTGCATATCGTCACCGGCGCGGTGTCGGCGGTGCAGAACATCGTCAAGTGCGTGCGCCGCTGCGGACTGGAAGTGTCGGACCTGATCCTGCAGCCGATGGCTTCCGCCTACGCGGTGCTGACGCCGGACGAAAAGGAACTGGGCGTGGTGCTGGTCGATATCGGCGGCGGTACTACCGATGTTGCGATCTTCACCGAAGGGGCGATCCGCCATACCGCGGTGATCCCGATCGCCGGCGACCAGATCACCAACGACATCGCGATGGCCTTGCGCACGCCGACCCTGGAGGCGGAAGAAATCAAGCTGCGCTACGGCGTCGCCAAGCAGGTGCTGGCCGATCCCGGCGAGACGATGGAAGTGCCGGGACTGGGCGATCGCAATTCGCGCACGCTGTCGCGCCAGGCGCTGGCGGCGGTGATCGAACCGCGCGTCGAGGAGCTGTTCGCGCTGGTGCATCAGGTGGTGCGCGAATCCGGCTACGAAGAAGTGCTGTCGTCCGGCATCGTGCTGACCGGCGGCACCACGATGATGCCGGGCATGGTGGAGCTGGCCGAGGACATTTTCCTGAAGCCGGCGCGGCTTGGCGTGCCGGAATACCACGGCCAGCTGGCCGACGTGGTGCGCAGCCCGCGCTATTCGACCGTGCTCGGCTTGCTGCTGGAAGCCAAGCGGCAATACCTGCGCGGCCAGAACGTCAGCCGCCAGAGCGGCGCTGCGAAGGCGATCTGGCAGCGGATGAAGGAGTGGTTTTTGGGGAATTTCTGAATATTTGCGGGACAGAGTTTATGAGCCGCCGCAGCGCGGCGAATTACTCTGTCCCCAACAAATCAGAAAGAACGGTCGGGCAAGGTTAGCTCCCGCAGAAAGACTGGTTGAGCAACCACGAACGACACCGGGTTCCGGCCTGCGCCGGAACGACAAGGTTTGAAGTTTGCGGAACAGAACGCAATCAGAAAGGAAACACCAGTTCCACCACCAGCAGTCGCAACAGCAGTTCTTGCAGCACCGCAGCTCCCAGTTGCTAGTCGTCACACCGCGTGATGCCTATCGACTGAGAACTGTACTTTCACTTACATACAAAACAGGAGTCATCATGGAAATTGACATGCTCGACAACGCAACCCTCGGCACCATCATCAAGGTGGTCGGCGTCGGCGGCGCCGGCGGCAACGCGGTGCAGCACATGATCAACAAGGGCGTGGCCGGCGTCGAGTTCATCGTCGCCAATACCGATGCCCAGGCGCTGAAGCAGTCGAAGGCGCACAACGTGATCCAGATCGGTGAAACCGGGCTCGGTGCCGGCATGAAGCCGGAAGTCGGCCGCCAGCTGGCGGAAGAATCGCGCACCCGCATCGAGGATGCGCTGCGCGGCGCGCACATGGTGTTCATCGCCGCCGGCATGGGCGGCGGCACCGGCACCGGCGCCGCGCCGATCGTCGCCCAGGTCGCCAAGGAACAGGGCGCGCTGACGGTGGCGGTGGTGTCCAAGCCGTTCTCGTACGAAGGCCAGAAGTGCATGGACATCGCCGATGAAGGGCTGGAGGCGCTGGCCGGCCACGTCGATTCGCTGATCATCATCCTGAACGAAAAACTGGAAGACATCTACGAAGACGACAGCATGATCGAGTGGCTGCAGCATGCCGATGACGTGCTGAACAACGCGGTTGCCGGCATCGCTGAAATCATCAACGTGCCGGGCCACATCAACGTCGATTTCAATGACGTCAAGACCATCATGGGCGAGCAGGGCAAGGCGATGATGGGTACCGCCACCGCATCCGGCGTCGATCGCGCCCGCATCGCCGCCGAGCAGGCGGTGACTTCGCCGCTGCTGGATGGCATCGACCTGTCCGGCGCGCGCGGCGTGCTGGTCAACGTCACCGCCAGCCACAGCCTGAAGGGCAAGGAAATCAAGGAGGTGATGGCGACCGTGCGGGCGTTCGCCGCGCCGGACGCTTCGATCGCCCAGGGCATGGCCTACGACGACTCGATGGGTGACGAGCTGCGCGTGACGGTGGTGGCGACCGGCCTCGGCCGTCCGCGCAAGACGGTGCAGCTGGTGCAGGCGCCGGTGCTGCGCACCGGCACCCACAACGAGCCGATCGGTACCGGCATGCTGAAGACGCCGGGCGGTCAGGGTCAGGCGACGCCGTCCTTCGAAGGCTTGAAGCAGCCGGCGGTGTGGCGCCGCGAATCGGCGTCGGAAACCGTGCGCGCGCTGGAAAAGAACGGCATGGAAACCTACGACATTCCGGCTTTCCTGCGTAAACAGGCCGATTGACGACGGCCGGCGCGGCGGCCAGCGCCGCCGCGCCAAACCGGGCATACTGCATCGGTACGCCGCGCCTGCGGGCGCGGCGTTTTTTCGTCGGCGCAAGGGCGTCAAATAACAGGAGAGAGGAATGACCATCAAAATAGGCGACCGCCTGCCGCAGGGCACGCTGGCGGAGTTCATCGATACCGAAACCGAGGGCTGCGCCCTGGGCCCGAATACCTTCGACGTGGCCGAGTTGGCCAAGGGCAAGAAGATCGCGGTGTTCGGCGTGCCGGGCGCGTATACGCCGACCTGTTCGGCGCAGCATGTGCCGGGCTATGTCCAGCACGCGGCCGACCTGAAGGCCAAAGGCATCGACGAAATCTGGTGCATTGCCGTCAACGACGCCTTCGTGATGGGCGCCTGGGGCCGCGACCAGAAGGCCGCCGGCACGGTGCGCATGCTGGCCGACGGCAACGCCAGCTTCAGCAAGGCGCTCGGCCTCGATGCCGATTTCACCAAGTTCGGCATGGGCACGCGCTCGCAGCGCTATTCGATGCTGGTCGAGGATGGCGTGGTGCGCCAGCTGAACGTCGAGCAGCCGGGCAAGTTCGAAGTGTCGAACGCCGAAACCCTGCTGGCGCAACTGGGCTGAGTCGGCGCGGCGGCTGCCTGGCCGCGGTGATGTCGGGAAAGCTATAATGCCGCATGCTGAAACAACGCACCATCAAACAACTGGTCAGGACCGTCGGAGTCGGATTGCACTCCGGCACCAAGGTTGAACTGACCCTGCGTCCGGCCGCGATCGACACCGGCATCGTGTTTCGCCGCGTCGATCTCGAGCCGGCGGTCGATCTGCCGGCCAATGCGCTGACGGTCGGCGACACGCGCATGGCGTCCACGCTGGCGCGTGACGGGGTGCGGGTTTCCACCGTCGAACATCTGCTGTCGGCCTGCGCCGGCCTCGGCATCGACAATCTGTACGTCGATCTCAGCGCCGAGGAAATCCCCATCATGGACGGCTCGGCGTCCTCCTTCGTGTTCCTGTTGCAGCAGGCCGGCCTGCAGGAGCAGCCGGCGGCCAAGAAATTCATCCGTGTCAAGCAGCCGGTCGAGGTGTCGGAAGGCGAAGGCGAGCAGCGCAAGTGGGCGCGGCTGGAGCCGTACAACGGTTTCAAGCTGGATTTCTTCATCGAATTCAAGCATCCGGCGGTGGACGGCACCGGCCAGCGCGCGCAGATCGATTTCGAGATCGAATCGTATGTGAAGGAAGTCGCGCGCGCCCGTACCTTCGGCTTCATGCAGGATGTCGAAACCCTGCGCGGCCTCGGCCTGGCGCGCGGCGGCTCGCTGGAAAACGCCATCGTGATGGACGAATACCGCATCCTGAATGCCGACGGTCTGCGCTACGGCAACGAGTTCGTGCGCCACAAGATTCTCGATGCGATCGGTGATCTGTACCTGATCGGCCATCCGCTGCTGGCCAGCTACGTCGCCCACAAGTCCGGCCACACGCTGAACAACCATCTGTTGCGGGCGCTGCTGGCGCAGCCGGACGCCTACGAAATCGTCAGCTTCGAGACCCTCGACGCGGCCCCCGGCGCCTATGTGCGGCAGGCGGCGCAGGAGTGGGCGCTCAACTAGCGGCGGCCGGGCTGTGGCCCCGCCAGGCGCTTTCCGGATTTTCGGAAAAATAAAAAGGGGGGAGTATGCCGAAAAATCGGCCTGTCCCGCCCGGCTGGTGCCCGGTTTAAAAAATGCTGCCCCCAGTATAGGGAATGAGGGCGCCGCCGTGAGTCAGCTCCGGCGTGGCGTGACGGCTTGATGGCGGCGCAGCATCGTCGCCAGCGCCGCCTTCAGCGCCGCGTTGCGCGGCGTGTCTTCCAGCTGCTGCTGCAGTGCCGCCAGCGCCGGCAAGGCTTGCGGCGCCAGCACCCATTCGCGTTTCGGCGCCGCCGCGGCGGGCGGGCGCGCGGCTTGCACTTTGAGACGCACTGCGTTAACCTGCCAGCCCAGCCGGCACAGGGATTCCTGCAGTTTCGGCAATTGCTGTTTCAGCTTCGCCGCCAGCGCCGCGTTCGGCACCGCCAGCACCAGCTGGCCGGATGCGAACTGCATCACGGCGCAGGCATCAAACATGGCGGGCAGAATCCGGGCGCACTCCTTTTGCAGTTGCGCCATGCGCGCCGCCGCCGGCAGCAGCGCCCCCAGCTTGTCATGGGCGCCCAGAAATTCGGCGACACCACGCGCCGGCGCATTCGTCGGCCGGCGGCCAGCGGCAAAGGACGGGGTGGATGAGGCGGAGCGCATCGCGCCACCTTAGCACCCGCCGCGGCGCGCAACAAGCCAGAGGAACCGAGATGCAGATCATATTGTTGCACCCGCGCCTGCGCCATGCCCGTTCGATCACCCTGACTTCCCGCCATCTGCTGCTGGCCGCCGCCGTCTTCGTGCTGTTGGTGGCGCTGGTGGCCGGGTTGCTGTCGCTGCTGCTGGTGCGGCACGGCGCCGGTGTCGGCATGCCGTGGCTGCAGGCGGCGCATGCCGCGCCCGGCGAGGCCGGCCGTCAGGACCGCTACCTGCGCGAAAACCTGGCGACGATGGCGGTCAAGCTCGGCGAAATGCAGGCCCAGCTGATGCGGCTGGACGCGCTCGGCGAACGGGTCCAGGGGCTGGCCGGGATCAAGCCGGAGGAATTCAATTTCCATGAGTTGCCGGGCCGTGGCGGCCTGGCGCCCTCCTCGGCGGCGGCACCGCCGCAGGAACTCGGGCTGGAGGAATTCCGCGCCTTGCTGGACGCGGTCGCCGAAGGTGTCGAGCAGCGCGGCGATTACCTGAACGTGGTCGAAACCGCGCTGATGACCAACCAGATCAAGTCGCGCATGCTGCCGACCATCCAGCCGGTGGCGGTCGGTTACAACGCTTCCGGCTTCGGCCTGCGCATCGATCCGTTTACCGGCCGCAGCACCTTCCACGGCGGCATCGACTTTCCGGCGCCGGTCGGCACGCCGATCATTGCCGCCGCCGGCGGCGTCGTGATTGCCGCCGAATACCACCACGAATACGGCAACATGCTGGAAATCGACCACGGCAACGGCATCGTCACCCGCTACGCGCATGCCTCGCGGCTGCTGGCCAAGGTCGGCGACATCGTGCGGCGCGGCCAGCAGGTGGCGGCGATCGGCACCACCGGCCGTTCGACCGGCCCGCATCTGCATTTCGAAGTGCTGGTCAAGGGCGTGCGCCAGAACCCGCAGAAATTCCTGAAGGCCGGCGCCGACCAGGCCGATGTAGCGGCGCTAACCCCGCGCTGAGGCCGCGCCGAGGCGCTCGCCGCGCAGTTGTTGCCGGCGGGCTATTGCATCCCGGCCGGCCGGCCCAATCTGCGGAGGGTCGCATGATAAAATCCGCCATTTGGCCCCAGTCCGGCCCGAATTGCGCGCTGCTGCGCGCATCGGAGCTTCCCGGCGTTTTCTAGAATCCAGGTATGTCATTACTGACTCAGATTTTCGGCAGCCGCAACCAGCGCCTGCTCAAGCAATACAAGAAAACAGTCCGCGAAATCAACGCCCTCGAAGCGGCGATGGAAAAGCTGTCGGATGCCGAACTGCAGGGCAAGACCGCCGAGTTCAAGCAGCGCGTGGCCGACGGCACCAGCCTCGACGCGCTGCTGCCGGAAGCGTTCGCGGTCTGCCGCGAGGCCAGCAAGCGGGTGCTGAAGATGCGCCATTTCGACGTTCAGCTGATCGGCGGCATGGTGCTGCACAACGGCAAGATTTCCGAAATGGGCACCGGCGAAGGCAAGACGCTGATGGCGACGCTGCCGGCCTACCTGAACGCGCTGTCCGGCAAGGGCGTGCACGTGGTCACCGTCAACGATTACCTGGCGCAGCGCGACGCCCAGTGGATGGGCCGGCTGTACGGCTGGCTCGGGCTGTCCACCGGCATCAACCTGTCGCAGATGGATCACCAGTCCAAGCAGGCCGCCTACGCCGCCGACATCACCTACGGCACCAACAACGAATTCGGCTTCGACTATCTGCGCGACAACATGGTCTACGATGTCGCCGACCGTGTGCAGCGCGAACTGAATTTCGGCATCGTCGACGAAGTCGATTCGATCCTGATCGACGAAGCCAGAACGCCGCTGATCATCTCCGGCCAGGCCGAGGACCATACCGAGCTGTACCTGAAGATCAACGCGGTGCCGCCGCTGCTGACCCAGCAGATCGGCGAGGAAACGCCGGACGGCAAGGGCCACGTCGAAGTGCCGGGCGACTACACCAAGGATGAAAAGGCACATCAGGTGCTGCTGACCGAAGCCGGCCACGAAAAGGCCGAGCGCATCCTGACCGAAATGGGGCTGCTGCCGGACGGCGCCTCGCTGTACGACGCCGGCAACATCACGCTGATCCACCACCTGTACGCGGCGCTGCGCGCGCACGCGCTGTACCACCGCGATCAGCACTACGTGGTGCAGAACGGCGAGGTGGTGATCGTCGACGAATTCACCGGCCGCATGATGACCGGCCGGCGCTGGTCGGACGGCCTGCACCAGGCGGTCGAAGCCAAGGAAGGCGTGAAGATCCAGAACGAGAACCAGACGCTGGCCTCGATCACCTTCCAGAACTATTTCCGCATGTACAAGAAGCTGGCCGGCATGACCGGCACGGCCGACACCGAAGCCTACGAGTTCCAGGAAATCTACGGGCTGGAAACGGTGGTGGTGCCGCCCAACAAGCCGAGCCAGCGCAAGGATCTGCAGGATCAGGTCTACAAGACCAGCGAGGAAAAGTACAAGGCGATGGTCAAGGACATCGCCGACTGCTGCCAGCGCGGCCAGCCGGTGCTGGTCGGCACCACCTCGATCGAGAATTCCGAACTGCTGTCCGGCATCCTCACCAAGGCCAAGCTGGCGCACAACGTGCTGAACGCCAAGCAGCACGCGCGCGAGGCGGAAATCATCGCCCAGGCCGGACGGCCGCAGCAGATCACCATCGCCACCAACATGGCCGGGCGCGGCACCGACATCGTGCTGGGCGGCAGCATCGAAAAGCAGGTGCAGGCGATCGAGGCCGACGAGGCGCTGTCCGAATCGGACAAGCAGCAGGCGATCCAGAAGCTCAAGAGCGACTGGCAGGTGCTGCACGAGCAGGTGGTGGCGGCCGGCGGCCTGCACATCATCGGCACCGAGCGTCATGAATCGCGCCGGGTCGACAACCAGCTGCGCGGCCGCGCCGGCCGCCAGGGCGATCCGGGCTCGTCGCGCTTCTACCTGTCGCTCGACGATCCGCTGCTGCGCATCTTCGCCGGCGACCGCGTGCGCGCGATCATGGACCGGCTGAAGATGCCGGAAGGCGAACCGATCGAGGCCGGCATCGTGTCGCGCTCGATCGAATCGGCGCAGCGCAAGGTGGAAGCGCGCAACTTCGACATCCGCAAGCAATTGCTGGAATACGACGATGTCGCCAACGACCAGCGCAAGGTGATCTACCAGCAGCGCAACGAACTGCTGGCGACCCAGGACGTGTCGGAACTGATCGCGGCGCTGCGCCACGGCGTGTTCACCGAGGTGTTCCGCACCCACGTGCCAGAGCAGTCGGTCGAGGAGCAATGGGACATTCCGGCGCTGGAAGTGGCGCTGGCCAACGAATGGCAGGTCGCGCTGCCGCTGGGCAAGATTCTCGAAGCCGAGCCGGATCTGAACGACGAAGACCTGCTGGAGCGCGTGCTGAAGGCGGCCGACGAGGTCTACCAGGCCAAGGTCGAGATGGTCGGCCGGGAAGCCTTCTCCGGTTTTGAGCGCAGCGTGATGCTGCAGAACGTCGACAGCCACTGGCGCGAACATCTGGCCGCGCTCGACCATCTGCGCCAGGGCATCCATCTGCGCGGCTACGCGCAAAAGAATCCGAAGCAGGAATACAAGCGCGAAGCCTTCGAACTGTTCGGCCAGATGCTGGACCTGATCAAGAACGGCGTGGTGCGGCTCATCATGTCGGTGCGCATCCAGAGCCGCGAGGAAGCCGAGGCGGCGGAAGAGCAGATGGCGCCGGCACCGGTCGGCAACGTGCATTACCAGCACGCCGATTTCGATGCCGAACGGAGCGAAGCCGGCGAACTGCTGGAACCGCCCGAGGGCGAAGCGCCGCGCCAGCAGCCGCTGGTCAACGCGCTGCCGAAGGTCGGCCGCAATGATCCCTGCCCGTGCGGCAGCGGCAAGAAGTACAAGCAATGCCACGGCCGCCTGTCCTAGGCGCGCGCTGAGGTGTTCTGGCGCGGGGACGACCCCGCCGCCGTTCCGCCAACGGGGACGGCCCCGCCAATAATTGGGGAAAAAAATGGCCTGGTTGATTCTGGTGCTGGCCGGACTGTTCGAGGTGACGTGGGCGATCGGCCTCAAGTACACCGAGGGCTTCAGCCGCTTCTGGCCGAGCGTCGGCACGCTGGTGGCGATGGCCGCCAGCGTCGCGCTGCTCGGTCTGGCGGTGCGGACGCTACCGATCGGCACCGCCTACGCGGTCTGGACCGGCATCGGCGCGGTTGGCGCGGTGATCCTCGGGATCGTGCTGTTCCATGAGCCGGCTTCGGCGCCGCGCCTGCTGTGTGTCGGCCTGATTCTGGCCGGCATCATCGGGCTGAAGCTGGTGTCGGCCGACTAGGCGCCGCCGTCGGGCGGCCATTACAATCAACGCTTGATTCCACCGGGGGACCTTTCATGGCCGTCAATCTTCCTCTTCCTGTTGCCGCCGAACTGCTGCCGGTCGCCGGTCTCGAACTCGGCCATGCCGAAGCCGGCGTGCGCAAGGCCAACCGCAAGGACTTGCTGGTGCTGACATTGGCGCCGGGCGCCAGCGTTGCCGGCGTATTCACCGCCAACCGCTTCTGCGCGGCGCCGGTGCAGCTGTGCAAGGAGCACCTGGCGCAAGGCGCGCCGATCCGCGCGCTGGTGATCAACACCGGCAATGCCAACGCCGGCACCGGCGAGCCGGGCCTGGCCGCCGCCCGCGCCACCTGCGCCGCGCTGGCCGAACTGCTGGGCTGCGAAGCGCGACAGGTCCTGCCGTTTTCCACCGGCGTGATCCTGGAGCCGCTGCCGGTCGAGCGCATCGTCGCCGGGCTGCCGCAGGCGCTGGCCAACCGCGCCGCCGACAACTGGCTGAACGCCGCCGAGTCGATCATGACCACCGACACCCAGCCGAAGGCGGCTTCGCGCACCGTCCAGATCGGCGGCAAGACCGTGACGCTGACCGGCATGTCGAAGGGCGCCGGCATGATCCGGCCGAACATGGCGACCATGCTCGGCTTCGTCGCCACCGACGCCGCGGTGGCGCCGGCGCTGCTGCAGCGGCTGCTCAAGGATGCCGCCGACGCCTCGTTCAACTGCATCACGGTCGATGGCGACACCTCCACCAACGACTCTTTCATGCTGATCGCCACCGGCGCCTCCGGCGTCGCGGTCGAGGCCGATACGCCGGAATACGCGGCGCTGGCGGAAGCGGTGACGGCGCTGTCGCGCCAGCTGGCGCAGATGATCGTGCGCGATGGCGAGGGCGCCACCAAGTTCATCACGGTGGCGGTCGAAGGCGGCCGCGACCACGAGGAATGTCGCAAGATCGCCTATGCGATCGGCCATTCGCCGCTGGTCAAGACCGCGTTCTACGCTTCCGATCCGAATCTCGGCCGCATCCTGGCGGCGATCGGCTACGCCGGCATCGATGATCTGGATGTCGGCCAGCTCGATCTGTATCTGGACGACGTGCTGGTCGCCAGCGGCGGCGGCCGCCATCCCGACTATCAGGAGGCCGACGGCCAGCGCGTGATGCGGCAGGCCGAAATCACCGTGCGCGTGGTGCTGCGGCGTGGCGCCGCCACCGCCACCGTCTGGACCTGCGACCTGTCGCACGACTACGTGTCGATCAACGCCGACTACCGTTCCTGAATGCCGTCCCGGCGCGGCCGCCTGCGCGGCGGCCCGCCTGCTCTGCTGCCGTTTTTCTGCTGTTTTTGCGTTACCTGTTATCCGCTCCATGACCCAACTCGATCAGTTCCTGAGCCGCGCCGAAGCGCTGCTGACCCGCCTCGAAGCCTTCCTGCCGCAAACCGCCGCCGCGCCCGACTGGGACGCCGCCACCGCCTTCCGCTGGCGCCGGCGCGGCAGCCACGGCTATTTGCAGCCGGTCGGCCATATTTCCAACATCAGCCTCTCCGACCTGCACAACATCGAGCCGCAGAAACTGCAGATCGAGCAGAACACGCGCCAGTTCGTCGAAGGCAAGCCGGCCAACAACGTGCTGCTGACCGGCGCGCGCGGCACCGGCAAGTCGTCGCTGATCAAGGCTTGCCTGAACCAGTTCGCGCCGCAGGGGCTGCGCCTGATCGAGGTCGACAAGAGCGATCTGGCCGATCTGGCCGACATCGTCGATCTGGTGGCGGCGCGGCCGGAGCGCTTCATCATCTTCTGCGACGATCTGTCGTTCGAGGAAGGTGAGGGCGGCTACAAGGCGCTGAAGGTGGCGCTGGACGGCAGCGTCTCGGCGCAGTCCGACAACGTGCTGATCTACGCCACTTCCAACCGGCGCCATCTGATGCCGGAGCGCATGTCCGACAATGCCGGCTACGTCCATACCGAGGACGGCGATCTGCATCCGGGCGAAACCGTCGAAGAAAAGATTTCGCTGTCCGAACGCTTCGGGCTGTGGGTGACGTTCTACCCGTTCCGCCAGGACGACTACCTCGACATCGTCGGCCACTGGCTGCGCCATTTCGGCTGCGATGCCGCACAGATCGACGCCGCCCGCGACGACGCGCTGCGCTGGGCGCTGCAGCGCGGCTCGCGCTCGGGCCGCGTCGCCTGGCAGTTCGCCAAGGATTACGCCGGCAAGCTGGAAAATCAAAAATAGGGGAGTATGCCGAAAAATCGGCCGCTCCCGGAATGCCCGTGCCCAGTTTCAAAAATGCTCCACCCAGTATGTGAAATGCTGGCAGTCGCGCCAGCGATGTCGATGTTCTTTTCCGATGCTTTGCCATGCCTGATTCCACCCCGATCGACGTTGCCGTCGGCATCCTGATGAAGCCGAACGGCGACGTGCTGCTCGGCCAGCGGCCGGACGGCAAGCCGTATGCCGGCTACTGGGAATTCCCCGGCGGCAAGGTCGAACCGGGTGAATCGGTGTTCGCCGCGCTGCAACGCGAATTCATGGAGGAACTGGGGGTCACGGTGGTGTCGGCACAGCCCTGGTGCGGCGTCGAACACGTCTATCCGCACGCGCATGTGCGGCTGCATTTCTACATCAGCCGCGACTGGCGCGGCGAGCCGCAGAGCCTGGAAGGGCAGGCGTTCGCCTGGCAGGGCGCGGTCGCGGTGGAACCGCTGCTGCCGGCCACGGTGCCGCTGCTGGAGTGGCTGGACCGGCTGCGAGCCGGATAACACGGGACAGGGGAGAGCGGCTCAGTCGTCGCTGTCGAGCTCGGTCGGCGGGTTGACGGCCGGGATCGTGTACTTTTCGGTGGCCCAGGCACCGAGGTCGATCTGCTTGCAGCGTTCGCTGCAGAAGGGCCGGAAGCGGTTGTCCGGCGACCATTCGGTTTTCTTGCCGCAGGTCGGGCAATCGACCATCGGATTCATCGCGGCATCCTCAGAAATTGCACAGCGTCAGCTCGAACGGCACCTCGCCGTCGAATGCCTTCGGCTTCTGGTCGCCGTCCTGCGAGGTGAAGCGCACCCACAGCATGTACTTGTTGGCGGAAATTTCCGGGATCGCGCCGAGCGCCGGGTCGAGCGACAGCCGCAGCATCTGGTAGATCTTGCCCTGCAGCATCTGCTGGTAGCTGCCGGACTGCGCGGCGATCTTCACGGTCTGCCCGGATTCGCGCAGCAGCCGCAGCACCACGGCGATCGCGTCGAACAGCGGCGCCAGCGGCTCGAACCACTTGGAAATGTCGGCCAGCCGCTCGGCGGCGCTGTGATGCTGCCAGGCGTAGTAGGACGGCAGATCGAATTCGCAGGCGCCGCCGGGGATGATGGTGCGGCCGCGGATGCTCATCAGCCACTCGTTGTCGCGCACGTTCTGGCCGGTGCGGCCCTGGGCCGCCATCAGCGCGCTGCTGGCGCGATCCACTTCCGACAGGATGCGGTCCAGCATCTCCGGTTGCACGTTCGGGTTGCTCTTGAAGCCGAGCAGCGTCTGCTTCTGCCGCTCCAGCTCCTGCAGCAGGTCGGATTTCAGGTCGGCGCGGCCGGCCACTTCCAGCATTTCGAAGATCGTCGAGAGCGCCACATGGTGCTGCAGGGGGCTTTCCTGCTGGACAAAGAAAGCGAATTTCTCGTAAAGGTCTTCCAACCGCAACAACGTGCGTATCCGCTCGTTGAATGGGTATTCGTAGACGATCAAAGTGCAATCCTTAAAAGTTGATTGACTCCATATTTACGTGATTCTGAACGAAGCCCCGGCAAATTACAAATTGACCCGCGCCGCGGCTCACCCGGCGCAGGCCAGGTATTGCGCATGCAGCCGCTCGACCTGCGGCGCCAGCGCGGCCAGCGGCCCGTCGTTGACGATGACGTCGTCGGCCGCCGCCAGCCGTTCGGCGCGGCTGACCTGCGCCGCCATGATCGCGCGCACCTGCGCTTCCGCCAGGCCGTTGCGGCGCATCACCCGCTCCACCTGCTGCTGTTCCGGGCAATCGACCACCAGGATGCGCGCCACCCGTTCGCGCCAGCGGCCGGATTCGACCAGCAGCGGCACCGCGAACATCAGATAGGGGCCGGTGGCGCTGGCGGCGGCGCGCTCGCATTCCTGCTGGATCAGCGGATGCAGGATCGCTTCCAGCCGCTGCTTGGCGCCGGCGTCGGCAAACACCAGCTGGCGCATCCGCGCGCGGTCCATCGCGCCGCCGGCATCGATGAACCCGGCGCCGAAGGTGGCGCCGATCGCCGCGATCGCCAGTCCGCCCGGCGCCGTCAGCTGATGGGCGATCACATCGGTGTCGATGATGGCGACGCCGCGCGCCGCGAACAGGTCGGTCACCAGGGTTTTGCCGCTGCCGATGCCGCCGGTCAGGCCGACCGTGAAGGGGGAACTGCCGCTCACCGGAATGCGCTACAGCGAGCCGAGATAGGCGGCGACGATGGGTTTGCCGTACAGCATCGTCAGCAGGCCGGCCGCCGCCAGATAGGGACCGAACGGAATCGGCTTGTTGCGGCCGTGGCGGGCGAACAGGATCAGCGCGATGCCGACCACTGCGCCGACCGCCGACGACAGCAGCACGATCACCGTCAGCATCTTCCAGCCGAGCCAGGCGCCGAGCGCCGCCAGCAGCTTGAAATCGCCGTAACCCATGCCTTCCTTGCCGGTGGTCAGCTTGAACAGCCAGTAGACCGACCACAGCGCCAGATAGCCGGCGACCGCGCCGATCACCGCTTCCGGCAGCGGCACGAAGCTGCCGTTCAGGTTGACCAGGAGGCCCAGCCACAGCAGCGGCAGCGTCAGGTCATCCGGCAGCAGCTGGGTATCGGCGTCGATGAAGGTCATGGCGATCAGGAACCAGACGAATACCAGCGAGGCCAGCCCGGTCACGCCGCCGCCGAAATGCCAGACCAGCCAGAACGACAGCGCGCCGGTCAGCAATTCCACCAGCGGATAGCGGATCGAGATCGGCGCCCGGCATTGCGCGCACTTGCCGCGCAACGCCAGATAGCTGAATACCGGGATGTTTTCCAGCGCGCCGATGTGGTGGCCGCAGTGCGGGCAGGCCGAGCGCGGCACCATCAGGTTGTAGCGTCCGGCATGCGGCGGCGGCTGGCCGCTTTCCTCGGCGACGTAGTTGTCCGATTCGCGCTGCATCATCTTCGGCAGCCGGTGGATCACCACGTTCAGGAAGCTGCCGATCACCAGTCCGAGGATGCCGGCGGTCAGCGCCGCCAGCCAGTTGCCGGGCGGTGCCAGCCACAACAGTTCGGGCATCAGACCACCGCTCCGAGCTTGAAGATCGGCAGGTACATGGCGATCACCAGGCCGCCGATCAGCACGCCCAGGATCACCATGATCAGCGGTTCCATCAGCGAGGACAGCGAAGCGACCGCCTCGTCCACCTCATCTTCGTAGAAATCGGCGACCTTGCCGAGCATCTGGTCGAGCGCGCCGGATTCCTCGCCGATCGACACCATCTGCGTCACCATGTTCGGGAACACGTTGGAATTCTGCATCGCCACCGTCAGGCTGACGCCGGTACTGACCTCGGTCTGGATTTTCTTGGTGGCATCGAGATAGACGCTGTTGCCGGCGGCGCCGCCGACCGAATCGAGCGATTCCACCAGCGGCACACCGGCGGCGAACATCGTCGCCAGCGTGCGCGTCCAGCGCGCGATGGTGGCCTTGCGGATCACCGCGCCGAAGATCGGGGCGCGCAGCAGCATCCGGTCCATGAAGCGTTGCACCTTGGTCGAGCGCCGCCACGACTGGAAGAACAGGTACAGGCCGCCGAACAGGCCGCCGAAGATGATGTACCAGTTGGCGACGAAGAAATCGGAAATCGACATCACCATCAGCGTCGGCGCCGGCAGGTCGGCACCGAAACTGGTGAACACTTCCTTGAAGGCCGGCACCACCCAGATCATGATCACCGAGGTCACGACGAAGGCCACCACCATGATCGAGATCGGATAGAACAGCGCCGACTTGATCTTGCCCTTGATCGCCAGCGTCTTTTCCTTGTAAAGCGCCAGCCGGGTCAGCAGGTCTTCCAGAATGCCGGCCTGTTCGCCGGCGCCGACCAGATTGCAGAACAGCGGGTCGAAATACAGCGGATACTTGCGGAAGGCCTGATTCAGGCTGGTGCCGGTTTCGACGTCGGCGCGGATCTCGTTGACCAGTTTCGATACCGACGGATTCGAATGTCCCTTGGCGACGATGTCGAACGATTGCAGCAGCGGCACGCCGGCCTTCATCATCGTCGCCAGCTGACGGGTGAACAGCGTGATGTCCTTTTCCGATACCCGCTTGCCGCTGCGGAACGACTTCTTCTTGACCTTGGTGACCAGGATGCCCTGGCGCCGCAGCGTGACGTTGACCACGGTTTCGCCGCTGGCGCGCAATTCGCCGGAAACGCGCTTGCCCTGCTTGTCCTTGCCCTCCCAGGCGTAGATCGATTCCTTGACCTGGCCGGCGGCGGTGCTGCGCGCTGCAGTTGCCATCTATCCGCTCCTTGTTATGCGTTGGTGCAACCGAGGACTTCTTCCAGGCTGGTTAGGCCTTCCCTGACCTTCTGCAGACCGGCTTCGCGCAGGGTCTTGACGCCCTCGGCCCTGGCCTGGCTTTCGATTTCCAGCGCAGTGCCGTGCGCCAGGATGATGCGCTCGATGTCTTCCGAGATCGGCATCATCTGGTAGATACCGACCCGCCCCTTGTAGCCGCTGCCGCTGCAGCGCTCGCAGCCGACCGCCTTGTACGGAATCCAGGTGCCGTCCAGATCATCCTCGGTGAAGCCGGCATCCAGCAGCGCTTCGTCCGGAATGTTGGCGGCTTCCTTGCAGCTGCACAGGCGCCGCGCCAGCCGCTGCGCGGTGATCAGGATCACCGACGAGGCGATGTTGAACGGCGCCACGCCCATGTTCATCAGTCGCGTCAGCGTCGATGGCGCATCGTTGGTATGCAGCGTCGAAAACACCATGTGGCCGGTCTGCGCCGCCTTGATGGCGATGTCGGCGGTTTCCAGATCGCGGATTTCACCGACCATGATGACGTCCGGGTCCTGGCGCAGGAAGGCTTTCAGCGCCACCGGAAAAGTCAGGCCGGCGCGTTCGTTGACGTTGACCTGGTTGACGCCCGGCAGGTTGATTTCGGCCGGGTCTTCGGCGGTCGAGATGTTGATGCCGGGCTTGTTCAGGATGTTCAGGCAGGTGTACAGCGACACCGTCTTGCCGGAGCCGGTCGGCCCGGTCACCAGCACCATGCCGTAGGGCCGCTGGATCGCATCCAGCAGCAGCGCCTTCTGCTCCGGCTCGTAGCCGAGCGCATCGATGCCCATCTGCGCCTGCGCCGGATCGAGAATACGCATCACGATCTTTTCGCCGAACAGCGTCGGCAGCGTGCTGACGCGGAAATCGATCGCCCGCGTCTTCGAGATCGCCAGTTTCATGCGGCCATCCTGCGGCACGCGTTTTTCGGAAATGTCGAGCTTGGAAATCACCTTGATGCGCGACGCCAGCTTTTCCTTGATCGCCAGCGGCGGCTGGGCAACGTCGCGCAGGATGCCATCGACGCGCAGGCGGATGCGGTAAAACTTTTCGAACGGTTCGAAGTGCAGGTCGGAGGCGCCCAGATTGATCGCGTCGGTCAGGATTTTCTGCAGGAAGCGCACCACCGGCGCATCGTCGATGTCGGTGCTGCCGGCATCCGCCGTGGTCGGTGCCGCTTCGTCCTCGACGAAATCCAGTTCGAGGTCGTCGCCGATCAGTTCGTTCAGGTTCTGCTGGTCGCTGTGGGCGCGCTTCTCGATCAGCTTCAGCAGGCTGTCGTGCGCCACCACCACCGGTTCCACCGCCAGTTCGGTCTGGAACTTGATCTGGTCCAGCGTGTGGATATTGGTCGGGTCCGATACCGCGACGAACACCTTGTTGCCGCGCTTGCCGAGCGCCACCACGCGCTGGTTCTGCGCCAGCTTTTCATCGACCAGCTTTTCTGGCAGCAGCGCCAGATTGAGCGCGGCCAGATCGAGCAGCGGGTAGCCGAAGGTTTCGGAGCAGAACGCGGCCAGGCTGCGGGCGTCGATCAGCGCGCTTTGCAGCAGCGTGTCGATGAATGGCGTCTTGTCCTGCGCGGCCTGGCGGCTTAGCTGTTCCGCCTGCGCCGCCGTCAGCCGGCCGGCCTGCTGCAGCGAACGTGCGAGGCCTGAAATCGGAATGCTCGATACCGAACCGGGAAGGACAGCTGCCATGAATTGGGAGCGAGAATTCGCTGGAGAAACGATAGGAAGTGCATCAAATAATGCCTTTAGGCATCTGATTTGTAAAGTTATTGCCCGGCTGCTGTTTCATGATTCCGACAGCCAGTCCGCGCTACTTCCTCCGGTCGCGGTCGCGCGCAGCCGGCGAGATCAGTTTCGCCACCTTGATCGAGCGGTTCAGGACCTGGACGATTTCGATCACGCAATCGCCGATTTTCAGGCTGACGCTGGCGTCGGGAATGTCCTGCAGCCATTCCAGCAGCAGGCCGTTCAGCGTCTTCGGGCCGTCCAGGGGGAAGTGCAGGCCGAGCCGCTTGTTGATGTCGCGCAGCGTGGTGCTGCCCTCCAGCAGGCATTCGCCGTCGGCGTTCCAGCCGAAGGCATCGGCGCGCGCCGCGCCCGGCATCGAGGTGGTGAATTCGCCGATCATTTCCTCGATGATGTTTTCCAGCGTCACCAGCCCCTGCACCTCGCCATATTCATCGACGATGATGCCGAGCCGTTCATGGTTTTCCTGAAAATATTGCAGCTGCGTCAGGACATCGGTGCCTTCCGGGATGAAATACGGCGCGCTCAACAACTGGCGGAAATGCTCGACCGTCAATTCCTCGTCCAGCCTCAGCAGCCCGATCGCCTTGCGCACGTGCAGGATGCCGACGATCTGGTTGATCTCGCCCTCGTGTACCGGCAGCTTGTTGTGATAGCAGGTGGTCAGCTGGCGCAGGATTTCCGCCACCGGCACTGACAGGTTGAGCGCCTCGATCTGCGAGCGCGGCGTCATGATGTCCTCGACCGAAATCTGTTCCAGGTCGAACAGGTTGAGCAGGATGCTGCGGTGCTTCTGCGGAATGAAGGTGCTGCTTTCCAGCACGATCGAGCGCAGTTCCTCGGGCGACATGCGCTGGTCGCGCGCCTTGCTGCCGGTGCGGATGCGCAGCAGCTTCAGCAGCGCAGAAACGAACAGGTTGACGAACCAGATCATCGGCCGGGCCAGCGCCATCAGCGGCTTCAGGATGAAGCTGGCCGGCAGCGCGATGCGTTCCGGGTAGGTGGCGCCGATCACCTTCGGCGTGATTTCCGAAAAGACGATCAGCAGAAAGGCCACCACTACGGTCGCCGCCGTGACCACCTTTTCATGGTTGCCGAAGGCGGAAATGGCGATCGCCGTCACCAGGCCGGTGGCCAGCGCGTTGATCAGCGTGTTGGCGATCAGGATCAGCGACAGCACCTGCTCGACGCGCTCCAGCAGCCACAGCGTGATGGCCGCCAGCTTGTTGCCGCGCTTGGCCATGTGCTTGACCCGATGGCGGTTCAGCGCCATCAGCGCGGTTTCGGAAATGGAAAAAAAGGCCGACAGGCCAATCAGGATCGCGAGTGCAAGGAGCTGCACCCATAAGGGCACGGTATCCAAGGTGTCAGATCACCGCCATGAAGAATGGGCGTACATCGAAGAGAGGCAATTGAGAGAGGGGCGACTGGCGCCGGCCGGCCCGACTTGAAACCGGATTATGGTCGGCGACAGTCTAATGGAAACACCGGAGCCGGACAAGTTGTGCGGCGCCATCCCTTGCGCTGTTTCCGGTCAGGGGGCACGACCCAGCCACGCCTGCGCCAGCCGCACCCAGTAGGTGGCGCCGATCGGCAGCAGTTCGTCGTTGAAGTCGTAGCTCGGATTGTGCAGGTTGCAGGGGCCGAGGCCGTGGCCGGCGCTGCGGTGGTCGCCTTCGCCGTTGCCGATGAAGACGTAGCAGCCGGGTTTTTCCTGCAGCATGAAGGCGAAATCCTCGGCGCCCATGGTTGGTTCGACCGCGCCATCGACACCGGCCTCGCCGGCCACCTGGCGCATCACGTCGAGCGCGAACGCGGTTTCGGCCGGATGGTTGATCAGTGGCGGGTAGTTGCGCTTGAACTGGAACTCGACCTCGGCGCCGAAGGCGGCGGCGGTGTGGGTGGCGACTTCGCGCATGCGGCTTTCGATCAGGTCCAGCACGGCCACGCTGAAGGTGCGCACGGTGCCGATCAGGCGGGCGTCGTCGGGGATGATGTTGGTGGCGCTGCCGGCGTGGATCTGGGTGATCGACAGTACCGCGGCGTCGAGCGGATTGCGGTTGCGCGAGACGATGGTCTGCCAGCCCTGGGCGATCTGCACCGCCGTCATCACCGGGTCGATGCCCATGTGCGGCTGCGCGGCATGGGCGCCGCGCCCGCGCACCACGACTTCGAATTCGTTGGACGAGGCCATCATCGGGCCGGCGGTGACGCCGAAGCGGCCGGTTTCGATGCCGGGCCAGTTGTGCATGCCGAATACCGCTTCCATCGGATAGCGCTCGAACAGGCCGTCGTCCATCATGCGCCGGGCGCCGCCGCCACCTTCCTCGGCCGGCTGGAAGATCAGATAGACGGTGCCGGCGAAATCGCGTTGGCGCGACAGGTAGCGGGCGGCGCCGAGCAGCATCGCGGTGTGGCCGTCGTGGCCGCAGGCGTGCATCTTGCCGGCGTGGGTCGAGGCGTGCGCGAAGCCGTTGATTTCCTGCAGCGGCAGTGCGTCCATGTCGGCGCGCAGGCCGAGCGCGCGGCCATTGTCGGGGCGCTGGCCGCGGATGATGCCGAGCACGCCGGTCTGCGCCATTCCGCGCACCACTTCGATGCCCCAGTCGGTCAGCTTTTGCGCGACCACGTCGGCGGTGCGGTGTTCTTCGAAGCAGAGTTCGGGGTGGGCGTGCAGATCGCGCCGGATCTGCTGCAGTTCGGACTGGAAGCCGAGTATCGGATCGATCAGGTTCAAGGCGGTCTCCTCAGGGCGGCGGCATCGCGGCCGCACAGGGCAGGAGCGCCGCCAGATCAGGCCTTATCTTAGCGCCGCACGGAGGCGCGCGCCTTGCGCTGGCTCGAAAGCGGTACGGGCGCCTTTCCCGTTACCAGCTTCGGGAAAGGCGCCGCCGCCGTTACTTGCCGCCGCCGTCGGCCGGCAGGATCACCAGATTTTCACCTTGCGGCGTGGTGACGGCCTTGCCGGCCGGCTTCAGCACCGGCTGGGCGTTGCCGACCGTGACCGGAATCGACACCGCCTGGCCACGGCCGTTGACGGTGACGAACACGTTCAGGTAATGCACGCCGTCGGCCAGCGCGCGCACTACCGGGGCGTCGCTGGCGATGCCGTCCTGATTGGTGGTCAGCTGCACGATGCTGGCACCTTGCAGGGCCAGAGCGCCTTCGGTGCGGTATTCGACCGCCACCGCGGTGTTGGCTTTACCGGTGCGGAATTGCAGCGTCAGCGGCGCTTGCGCGCCGTTCGCCAGCCGGCTGGCGCCGGTCAACTGCACCTCTACCGAAGCGCCAGGCTTGCCGGCGTGCGGCAGCGCCTGCGGAGCGGGCGCCGGCTGCGACGCGGCGCCGCAGCCGGTGGCCGCGAGAGCCAGCATGATACCGGCGAGAGAGAGCGGGAATTTCATGATGGCTTCCTTATTGTTTGGAGAGGGTGACGGTAAAGCAGGTCGACAGCGGTTTGGACCAGATGGCGGCAACGTAAACGCCGGCGTCCAGGTTGGCTTGCACGGTATCGTTGCTCAGTGACTGGTACGGCACATCCTGCCCGCGTAAAACCAGTTGCAGACCCAGACCGGTGGCGTCGTTGTCGATAACGCGCAGTTTATAGGTGCCAGCCTGAGCGACCGGCAAGCGCAGGTAACGGAAATTGCCGAGCTTGTTGCCGTCGTCACCAAGGTCGTCGGTGGCGCAGACCGTCTCCGGCTGATCAAGCTCCAGCCCGGTGTAGATCGGCAGCACGGACGACAATGCCGGATAGGTTTGTCCGGTACCCCAGATGTCGAGGGCATCGCCGTTGACCGTGTTGACGCCGGCCAGCAACTGGTCGATCGCGGCCTTGCCAGCCGGGTCGGCCTGGTCGCGCAGATAGGTGGAGAACGAGAACAGGCTGGTCAGCGCCTCGGTGTTTTTCTGCGGTCCGACCATCACCTTGTAGATTGCCGGGAAGCCCAGCGACGGCGTCTTGTACATCTGGTAGAGCACGTACTGCACCGACGATTCGTTGAACCAGCCGAGCGGCTCGTAGTCGGGGATCGAATTCAGGTCGAGCACCACGCCGACTTGCGCCTGCTGCGGGCCCATGGTATCGACGTAGATCGGATCGTCGCGCACCATGCCGGCCAGCGCATTGCCCCAGCCTTCGCCGAAGGCCAGCCGCATGTCGAGGGCATCGCCGGCACCGTGCGGGCCGCCGATGCTGTCGGCGCGCGAGAAGCGCGATTCGAAATAGTGGCCCCATTCGTGGACCACCACGCCGGTGTCGTATTCATCGGTATCGGAATTTTCGTTGCCGAGGATGTACAGGCCCGGCTGGTCGCCGCCGGCACTCCAGTGGCTGGTGCCGATGTAGCCCTGTCCCTTGTCGCCGCTGGCCGCGCGGTTGTTGATGCTCCAGTAGGCGTTCATCGGCGCGAACACTGCCTGCGGATCGGCCGCCAGCACTTTCTGCATAGCCGAATAGAACTGGTCGAGGATGGCGAACGGCGCCGCCGAGCGCGCGTTGCCGTAGCCGTTGCCGGTCCAGCCGGAGGCGGCGTGCAGGTTCCGCGTCTGGTTGCCGCTGCCGCTGTTGAAGGCGTCGCCCTGCACCGCGTACAGCGCGGCGTTGTCGCTGGCGTAGCCGGGCGAGGTGTTGTCGCGGATCGAGAAATCCCAGCTCGGGCCGCTGCCCGGCGCCTGCAACAGGCGCGCCTTGGCGCGCAGCCGCACGCTGGTGTTGGGCGGCACCATCAGCGCGTAGCTGCCGTCGGCGCCGGCCGTGGCGCTGGCCAGCACCTTGTCGCCGTCACCGACCGCCTCGATCTGCACGCCGCGCGCCGGCCGCGCTTCGGTACTGTCATAGTCCAGACCGTCCTTCGACCCTCCCTGGGGGTTCTGGATGGTAACCGCCGGCACGAAGTCGTAAGTGATCTTGCCGTTCAGTTGTACGGTGGCCGGCGGCGGGCCGGAATTGTCGGAGCCGCCGCCGCAGGCGGCCAGCACGGTGGACAGGAGGGTCGCCAGCGCGAGGGCCGGCAGCAACGGGGGGCGAATGGGTGGCACGTTAGTCTCCGAAAGTGGGTTGCCGAATTGACCTTCTGATTGCTGAATGGAAAGTATAACAGTGACCGAACCGTCATTGGCCCGTGAACTATGCACCGATTTCAAGTTTTTCTGGCGCTGATCCGGCGCCGGCTTTGCAGTACGATGCGAAACGGTCCGCCGGCCCGCCGCATGGTGCGCGCTGGCCGGGCGGCGGGCCGGAATCAGGATGGCATACCCGCATGGCGCGGGAATGGAACGCATGAAAATCAGGAAATACATGATCGCCGTGGCGGTGCTGCTGGCCGGGCTGGCGGCGCTGGGCGGCTGCGCGCAGATCGGTTATTACGCGCAGGCCGCGCAGGGGCAGTTCGCGCTGCTGGCCGATGCCCGGCCGATCGACGACTGGCTGGCCGATCCGCAGGCGGCCGAGCCACTGAAGGAAAAGCTGAAGCGGGTGCGCGAAATCCGCCGTTTCGCCGCGCGCGAACTGGCGCTGCCGGACAACGGCAGCTACACCCGCTATACCGACCTGAAGCGGCCGTTCGCGCTGTGGAACGTGGTGGCGGCGCCGGCGCTGTCGTTGAAGCCGGAGGAATGGTGCTTCCCGATCGCCGGCTGCGTCAGTTATCGCGGCTACTATAGCCGCGAGCAGGCGCAGGCTTTCGGCGCCGAATTGCGCGCCCGGGGCTACGACGTGCAGGTGGCCGGCGTGCCGGCCTATTCGACGCTGGGCTGGTTCGACGATCCGGTGCTGTCGAGCTTCATCCACTACCCGGATGGCGAGCTGGCGCGGTTGATCTTCCACGAGCTGGCGCATCAGGTCGTCTACGCATCCGGCGATACCCAGTTCAACGAATCCTTCGCTACCGCGGTCGAGGAAGCCGGTGTCGAGCGCTGGCTGGCCGAGCAGGGCGACCCGCGCACCCGCGCCGCCTATGCGGCGTTCGAAGGGCGCCGTCAGGATTTTTTGCGCCTGCTGCTGAAGTACCGGGCGCAACTGGAAGACCTGTACGACGAGCCGATCGACGATGCCGAAAAGCTGCGCCGCAAGGCCGCCACCTTCACCGCCCTGAAAGACGAATACCGCCAGTTGAAGCAGAGCTGGGGCGGTTATGCCGGCTACGACCGCTGGTTCGCTGAACCGCTGTCGAACGCGCATCTGGCGGCAGTGGCCACCTATCACGACCTGGTGCCGGGTTTCAAGGCGCTGCTGGCGCGCGAACACGGCTTCCCGCAGTTCTATGCGGCGGTCCGGCGACTGGCCGCCGAAGACCGCGAGCAGCGCCACGACGAACTGCTGGCGCTGGCCCGCAACGCGCCGCTGGCGGCCAGCCGGACGCTGCCGCCGCAATAGCCGGCCGGGTCCGCGCGAGCGCGCGGTGGCGCGGTGAAAAAGCCGCAAAGGCTTGCACCAACGCACGCCGCCCGATACGATCGCGGTTGGAGAATAAGACAGTCGTGCGTTTTTTGCCGGCTGCCCTATAAAACATTCGAATCATCGAGACAACAAGGGGTGGAGAACATGGACAAGTTCTGGCTGAAATCGTATCCCGCCGGGGTGCCGGCAGAAGTCGACTACACGCAGTACCGTTCGCTGGTGCAGCTGTTGGAGGAGTCGTACAAGAAATTCGCCACGCGCAACGCCATCGCCTGCATGGACAAGATGCTGACCTATGGCGAGATCGACCAGCTGTCGATCCGCCTCGGCGCCTTCCTGCAGTCGCGCGGTCTGGCCAAGGGCGCGCGCGTGGCGCTGATGATGCCGAACGTGCTGCAGTATCCGGTGGCGATCGCCGCCGTGCTGCGCGCCGGCTACACGGTGGTCAACGTCAATCCGCTGTACACCCCGCGCGAGCTGGAACACCAGATGAACGACTCCGGCGCCGAAGCCATCATCCTGCTGGAAAACTTCGCCACCACGCTGCAGCAGGCGCTGCCGAAGACACAGATCAAGCATATCGTCGTGGCCAGCATGGGCGACCTGCTCGGCACCGTCAAGGGCGGCATCGTCAACTTCGTCGTGCGCAACGTCAAGAAGATGGTGCCGGCCTACACGCTGCCGAACGCGGTGTCGTTCAAGCAGGCGCTGGCGCAGGGCGCCGGCAAGACCCTGAAGCCGGTCGAACTGGGCCATGACGACGTCGCCTTCCTGCAATACACCGGCGGCACCACCGGCGTTTCCAAGGGGGCCACGCTGTCGCACCGCAACGTGCTGGCCAACGTGCTGCAGACCGAAGCCTGGATGCAGCCGGCGCTGAAGAAGGAGCCGGTGGTCGAGCAGCTGACCATCGTCTGCGCGCTGCCGCTGTACCACATCTTCGCGCTGACCGTGTGCAACCTGATCGGCACCCGCATCGGCGCGTTGAACCTGCTGATCCCGAATCCGCGCGACATCCCCGGCTTCATCAAGGAACTGGCCAAGTACAAGGTCAACATGTTCCCGGCGGTCAATACGCTGTACAACGGCCTGGTCAATCATCCGGATTTCGCCAAGCTGGATTTCTCCGGCCTGAAGGTATCCAACGGCGGCGGCATGGCGGTGCAGCAGGCGGTTGCCGACAAGTGGATCAAGGTCACCGGCTGCCCGCTGGCGGAAGGCTACGGCCTGTCGGAAACCTCGCCGGTGGTGACTTCCAACCCGGCCGACATGACCGAATACAGCGGCTCGATCGGTCTGCCGATCCCGTCCACCGAAATCGTCATCCTGGACGACAACGGCCAGCCGGTGCCGATCGGCCAGCCTGGCGAAATCGCCATCCGTGGTCCGCAGGTGATGGCCGGCTACTGGAACCGTCCTGACGAAACCGCCAAGGTCATGACCCCGGACGGCTTCTTCAAATCCGGCGACATCGGCATCATGGACGAGCGTGGCTTCACCAGGATCGTCGACCGCAAGAAGGACATGATTCTGGTGTCCGGCTTCAACGTCTACCCGAACGAAGTCGAAGCAGTGGTGGCGATGCACCCCGGCGTGCTGGAATGCGCTTGCGTCGGCGTGCCGGACGAAAAGACCGGCGAAGCGGTCAAGGTGTTCGTGGTGCGCAAGGACCCATCGCTGACCGCCGAGCAGGTGCTGTCCTACTGCAAGGAAAACCTGACCGGCTACAAGAAGCCCAAGTACGTCGAATTCCGCGACGACCTGCCGAAGACCAACGTCGGCAAGATCCTGCGCCGCGAACTGCGCGACGAGAAAAAGGCCGCCTGATCCGCGCCGCCGCGCCCGTTGCGTCATGTCACGGGCGCAGTAAAAAAACCGCCGGCTCCGGCGGTTTTTTTGTCTCAATTTGAATATGGTCAGAATAATTTTACTTTGACCCTATTTTTCTCGCGTGGATACTCCATGTGATCACGCCCTATCACGGGCGTCATCTATGCGAAATTAAGGCATACTCCCTGTTTTCCCCTTGGGTTTGTCGTTCCCGCGTAAAATTTAATAGGGTTAGAGTCAATTTATTTCACTGAATAATTTGATTCTGACCCTGTTTTTACATGCGGCCCGCCTGCGAAACGGTTTGCGCTTGCAAGCGCAAACGTGCCCTGCAAGGGGGAACCCAGTGGCGTTCGTTGCACCCGTGGGGCCGTTGCAGAGCCAGTGCCAGCCTGGTCCGTTATTGGGGTCAGAGTAATTTTCGCGATGAAGCTGCGAAAAAAACTCTGACCCCAATAACTCCGCATCGCGGCGGCGCATGTACGGCCGATGCTGGCAACTCTCTCGATTAATTTAATAGGGTCAGAGTCAATTTATTTGTGGTAAATAAATTGACTCTGACCCTATTTTTTGTCGTTCCCGCGAAAGCGGGAACCCAGCGGCGTTTGGCCTTCAGCGATACAGCAAGCTACGTTCAATCAACCAAGCGCCAGTTCATCGTAGCGCCGCCATCGAGCGGGACGATGGTGTCGTCGCCCAGCGCCAGTTCGGCCGGCAGTGTCCATGTTTCGCGCCGCAGCGTGACGCTGCCGGTGTTGCGTGGCAGGCCGTAGAAGGCCGGGCCGTGCAGGCTGGCGAAGCCTTCCAGCTGGCCCAGCGCGCCGGCGCGGTCGAAGGCTTCGGCGTACAGCTCCAGCGCGTGCAGCGCGGTGTAGCAGCCGGCGCAGCCGCAGGCGTGTTCCTTGGCGCCTTTCGCGTGCGGTGCCGAGTCGGTGCCGACGAAGAATTTCGGGCTGCCGGAAGTCGCCGCCGCTACCAGCGCTTGCCGGTGTTCCTCGCGTTTCAGGATCGGCAGGCAGTAGTAGTGCGGGCGGATGCCGCCCTTGAAGATTTCATTGCGGTTGTACAGCAGATGGTGCGCGGTGATGGTGGCGGCCAGCGGGCCGTCCGCCGCCTGCACGTACTGCGCCGCCTGGCGCGTGGTGATGTGCTCGAACACGATCTTCAGCGCCGGCAGGGCGCGGCGCAGCGGTTCCAGCACGCGCTCGATGAACACCGCCTCGCGGTCGAACACGTCGATGTCGGGATCGGTCACCTCGCCGTGCATCAGCAGCGGCAGGCCGGTTTCCTGCATCGCTTCCAGCGTCGCCATGCATTTGCCGAGGTCGGTGACGCCGGCGTCGGAATTGGTGGTAGCGCCGGCCGGATAGAGCTTGACGCCATGCACGAAACCGGCGGCGCGGGCGCGGTGGATTTCCTCCGGCGGCGTGTTGTCGGTCAGGTACAGCGTCATCAACGGTTCAAACGCCATGCCGGCCGGCAGCGCCGCCAGAATGCGCTGGCGATAGGCGCCGGCCTGCTCGGTGGTGGTGACCGGCGGCTTCAGGTTCGGCATCACGATCGCGCGGGCGAACTGGCGCGCGCTGTGCGGCAGCACCGCGGCCAGCGTGGCGCCGTCACGCAGATGCAGGTGCCAGTCGTCGGGGCGGGTCAGGGTCAGGCTGGAGGGCCGGGAAGCGGGCATGGGAGAAATCCGGTGAAAAGGTTGCCGCGATTTTATCGCGCGCGGGCGATCACCACGCGCTGCCGCCGGCCGCCGCCTTCTCCCGAGCCTATGCCGGGCCGGAGCGTTGCGCCAGCGCGGACGGGTTATATCCCCACTTCCTCTTGAACGCCACCGAGAAATGGCTGGCGCTGGAAAAGCCGCACGCCAGTGCCACCGTCGTCACATTCGCGCCCGGCTTCTCCAGCATTTCTCGCGCCCGCAGAAGCCGCGCGGAAATGACGAATTTATGCGGCGGCTCGCCGCAGGCAGTTTTGAACAGCCGAATGAACGAGAAAAGATTGCCTTCGAATCCGGCCGCGGCGGCGACCTCGGCAACGGAAATTTTCTGGTCGAGGTGCGCGTGGATGAATTCGACGGCGCGCAGTATCACCACCGGCTGGGGCTGTTCGACATTTTGCGAAGCGGCGGGCAGCAAGCGCGCCAGCGCCGCCAGCGCAAACGCTTCTCCGGTCATCAGTCCGTATGGCGAGCCTGCCAGACAGTCCTCGGCGACACATCGGATCAGGCTGGCCGCAAGCGGATCGTGCAGGCCGAACATCGAGCGGTCCGGCAGACGGGGGACGGACTGGGAGGAATTCTGGAGCAGCCACTCCGGTGAAATCATCAGGGTTACTGCTTCCGTCGTCGATGTCCACCTCAAGCCGATGTCTGTATGAGCCGGGGTGTAACAAATGGAGTCCGCGTACAGCGCATATGAACGCCAGGGAACCCCATCGAGTCGCACTTCATTCGACTTGGCTGGTATGTCTACTACTGATAAGGACAAACAGCGGTCACCTTCCCGAATATCGAACTCGTCAGGAAGGGAGTGAAATTGGAGAACCGAGATGCCAGGCCATTTCGACTCCGGCTCCACAATATGGATACTGCTGGGATAATCCGGCATTTCATGTTTCATCACATATTCCGTCGCTGTTGTACTACTAATGATGAATGATTTTGTCGTTATTTATTATTAATGAGTTTCGATCAAAATAGATGCGTCCATATCCATTCTGAAAAAGTCTAACACGCCTGAATTTATCTCGGGACTGGTTTACGAGATGAAAGCAGATCCTCCATTTTTGGAGTTTTCCAAAGAGAAATTGCAGTGTAATTTTTAAAATTTTGCACTGAAAATCCGCAAATTCCAGAATGCGCCTGTTTGGTGTTTTGGGTAACCTGCATCAGCGGGACGATTGCGTACAACACCATTCGTACTAACCGAGCCAGTACGACATCTCTTGTCTCCATAAGAGATGGAGCATCGGTTCCCGCCGACAGCACTATTAATATCAGGAGACATCTCATGCACCAAGATGCTAGAGGATCAGGCGCATTGCCTATGCGTCCCCTCGTCAAATTCCTCGTCGCGCTCTCAAGCGCCTCCCTTATCGCCGGTTGCGGTGGTGGCGGTAGCGATGGCGTCAATCCCCCGCCGTCAGCACCAGTGCCAGTTGCCGACGCCAGTGCCTTGATTCAGGCGACAGCTTGCGACTCTGGTGACAATGCCGAAACCGGAATTCAAGGCCAGATTCCGATGGCCGAGATCGCATCTGGATTCAAGGGTTTCAACTGCAATCTCCAGACGGTAGCTACCAAGCAGCCAACTACGCGATTCAAAGCTCTGTCCCAATTTTCGATGTTGCGTGACCGCAGTGGCCATGTATGCGGGTACATCGGTACTCTTGGGGGGGAAGGCGGTACGACGGTGTTTGATCTGACGGATGCGGAAAATCCGGTTGAAACCGCGCATCTGACGACGCCGGGCATGTTGAATCCGGGCGAAGGGCTGCGCACACATGAAGGCCGGGGCTTGCTGGTTTCTGCCTACTACAACAATTTCCAGACCACGGTAGACGCCAATCACGGTTTCGATGTCTATGATGTCGGCACAGATTGCCGTCACCCGCAATTGCTGGCTTCGACCGTGGATATTCCGTTTTCCACGGCTGGCTATAGCTCTTGGGAGGGAGAGGAACCGTATCCCGCAGTCGACCGGGTTCTCGGACACGAAGGAACGGTTTCCCCTGATGGTTTGACCTACTACATCAGCGACACCGTTCATGGCGTTTACTTTGCTATGGATATCTCCGATCCGACAGCGCCGAAACTGATCAGCCAGTGGCAGAACCCTGGTTATGATCACGTTACGGTTATGCGTGGTCAGGCTGTCCCTCATGGACTGTCCATCAGTGACGACGGCAACACCGGCTATATGACGTCGGAATCACATGACCACACAACTGCGGATGGATTGATACCGGCGACAGGTGACTGGCTGAACGGATTCCTGGTTCTGGATACCAGCGAAGTGCAGGCCCGAAAGCCCGGCGCCAAGATGAGGCTGGTCGGATCGGCAACGTTCAGGGATGGAGCCGCTGAGCAAATGACCATTCCGGTGAAGATTGCTGGCAAGAGCTATGTGGTCACGGTAGGTGAATCAGGGGCCGGATCGACGGTAGTAAGCAACGGTTTGGCGAACGCCTGCGCGGCTGGGGCGCCGCCTTACGCCATGCCCCGAATTTACGATGTCTCCAATCCGGCAGATCCGGTCCTCGTCAGAAAGGTCGTTCTGGAGGTGAACAACTCTGCCGCGCAGCCGGACGTTTGCGCCAGCCTGAAGCCAAATTTCGACGCTGGGGTAGCCAATTTCAACGCGCACATGTGCAGTGTCGACAATCGGGACAATGCGACCACCCTGACTTGCAGCTACTGGCAATCGGGGATTCGTGTCTTTGATATTCGTGACCCGGTGAACGTCAAGGAAATCGCCTACTACACGCCTCCGACGGCTGGACCGGGTGTGGCGCCGGACCTTTGCGGCGCGATTCCGCTGCTCGATGCCGAGCGCGGCATGCTGTTCAGCTCATGCGCGGATGTCGGCCTCGTCGCGCTGAAGTTCAAGTCCGGCGTGTGGCCGTTCCCGCAGTCGACAACCCCGCTGGGGCGCCAGCTCTAGTCCGGAAAATCCGGACTCGGATGCGCGGCCCGATACCTGGGCGCGCATCCGGAGGGGCTGTCTGTCCGTGGCAGCCCCGTCAAACCCGCCATCCATTTCTCCATTTTTTCACGAGCATGCTGAATGCCAGGATCTCGGCTCAACCGGTTCTTCCCCGTGCTTGAAGGTGGTATTGCGCCCGGAGGCTGGCGGCTGGTTGTGGGCCTGCTCTTGCTGGTATTTCCGTTCTGCTCATACGGCCATGCATTCGTGCAGCCGTATTCCTTGCCGGTGCCGTTTGCGATGTACTCCACGGCTGCCGGCGTCGCGTTGGTGCTGTCGTTTGTGGTGATGGCGTTTTTTCCGGTGCGCGTGCGGAGTGCGGGCAGCGATGCTGCGGTAACCACCGCCGCCGTATCAAAACCGGAGGTGAACGCTGTCGGGATCGGCCAACTGGTTTCGACCGGCCTGCTGGTGCTGTGCATCCTTTCCGGCTTCATTGGCACAAGGGATTCGTTCAGGAACATCAACATGACGATGTTCTGGATCGTGCTGGTGCTTCTGGTTCCCTACCTTGTCGCCCTGTTTGGTGATTTTTATCGGGGCATGAATCCGTGGCGCGGACTGATACGTCTGCTGGAGTTCTTTCTGCAAAGACGTTTCGAAGGATTGCTGGCCTATCCCCGCAAGCTTGGGCTGTTTCCCGCCTTCGTTCTCTACATCGCATTCATCTGTGTCGAACTGTTTGGCCAGTTCCGGCCCCTGGGCCTGTCGGTATCGCTGGCGGTGTACACCGTCATCATGATTGCCGGAGCGATCCTGTTCGGTCGGGATGCCTGGCTTGCGCATGCGGAGTTCTTCGGCGTGCAATTTTCCCTGCTTGGGCGCATCGCTCCTTTCAAACGCCTGTTCGGAAAGGCCGTGGATGACGAGCCGCCGGGAGGTGGTTTGAGCCTTGTCCTGGTGGTTCTGTTCATGCTGGCATCGACGGCATTCGATGGGCTGCATGCAACGAAAACCTGGGTGCTGGTGTATTGGACATATATCTATGGCGTCTTTGCCGGTGCCGGCCCCTCGGCTGACAAGTTTGCGCTGGCTGCCGTCTTCTATCAGGTCTGGCAGTGGGTGATGCTGATTGCTTCGCCGTTCGTGTACGTGGCGGTTTTTGCGTTCTTCGTCTGGTTGTCGAAGAAGTTCGGCAGTGCGGGCGGCGGCAGGCGCTACGGCACATCCGCGCTGATGGGCGCATTCGTCCTGCCGCTGTTGCCGATCGCGCTGGTCTATCACGTCAGCCATTACTACACGATGCTTCTCTGGCAGCTGCCGGTACTTGCCAAGCTTGTGTCGGACCCCTTGGGATTGGGGTGGAATCTGTTGGGAACGGCCCAGTGGGATGTCAGGCCGTGGGTGGTGGACGTGGGAACGATCTGGCACACGCAGGTATTCCTGATCGTGGCCGGACATATCTGGAGTGTGGTGCTCAGCCATCTGGAGGCGCTGCGGCAGTTCGGGACGCCAAGGGCGGCGACGCTGAGCCAGATGCCGATGCTGGTTCTGATGGTCGGATTGACGACATTCGGCCTTTGGATTTTGTCGCTGCCGCTGGCGTAAGGGTGTGGCTGGAATCTTGTTTTTCATCGGCTGGTTTCTGGGGGATCAACTTGGTTTTCATGAATGCGCGTTTCGCCGTCCGGAGCATGTTTTTCGGCGGCTGCCTGTTTCTGCTGCTGCTCAGCCATGCCGCGTTCGCCTACGAGCGCGATGTCCATTACGGACTGACCTACTGGCTGGCGCTCAGGGCGGGGTTCGATCATTCGCAGGCCGAGGCCATCGCCGTGGGGGATCAGCGCGTCGATTCCGGCGGCCCCCAGACCATCGACGTGCTGCTCGACTATGCCTGCGTGGACCGCAGGGAAGCGCCGGCGCGCCAATATGCGCGCCGGCATTTTCCCGGTGGGGCGGCGCTCCCGGCGGAGCAGAGCGCGCGCGCTGTCGAACCGGATAGCGCGGCGGTGCAAAAGGGTGTCGTTGACGCCATCGCTGCCGCCAAGGGGCAGGAGGGCGCATCGCTTTCTCTTTTTGGCGGCGCGCTGCACAGCATGCAGGATTCCTGGTCGCATCGTGGCATACCGGATACGCCGCAACCCGGTGCCGGCATCTCCTGCGACCCGACGCTTGCGTCCGGGCACCCGAAGACACGCGGGGGCGCGTCGTCTCACGAGGCGGATCAAACCCATGTTTACCCTGCCGATGTGCTCGACATGGCGCGGGCAACCTATCAAAGCCTGTTGAGGTATCCCGACATTGGCGGCAAGGCCAGAAGCCCGGCCGCCTGGGAAACGCTGGAGCCGATGGTGGCGAAGTTCGCCCAGGCCAAAACCAAGGCCGAAAAGCGGGAGTGGTTTCACGCCCAGCAGATTGCCTCGACCGGGTTTCTGCAGGGGATCACGCTTGCGGATGGTGGAGACGCCGAGCCGTCCAAATTCGAGAATCCGCTGATGCCCAAGCTGCAAGGCATGAAGTCCTTTCAGCTGAACATGCCTCCGGAAGCCACCGCGTTCTTCGAGGGTTTTCTGGAGCGTTGGCTGTCGGATGTCGCTGTCGAGAAGCTGGTGGCGGGGGACCGTCCTCCGTCCCGAAAGGCGGGGAAGGACAGGAAATCCGAACAACTGATCGCCCGCCTGAAGGTGTGGCGGATCCGGGATCACGGCGCGGTGGCGAAGCTGGCGCACAAGTCCGGTGATTACACGCCGGCGGAACTGAAGGCGATCAACAAACTTTCCGGCACCACAGCGCAGATCGTCCCGGCGACCGTGGGCGAGGCGCTCGAAGGGCTGACCGATTCGAACCAGAAGGCGTCCGCGCTGCTGCCGTTCCTGCTGCGCCAGCTACCGGACGGGCCGGGCGGCAGCGCCCGGATGCTGGCAATGACCAGACTGAAACACGCTCCCTACGATACCGTCGGATGGATCGCCGAGAAGTCGGAAAGCGGCTGGAAGCTGACCGGTGTGGTGGCCGTCGTGGAACACTGAATTTTCCGCATGAAGCTTGCAGATTCTGGCCTCAGGCCGCACCGTCCCTCCCGCCGAGCCTTGCTGCGCATCGGCGCGGCAGGTGTGGTCGGCGTGGCGATAGCAGGAATCGCTCTGGTGTGGCGCGCGCCTCCGGCTTCATCTGCGGGCGGCCATCGCGCCGAAGCGGAGGATTTTTACGCCGACATATGCACTGCCGTTCCGGCTCAAGCCGCCGTCGGTGCGAATGTCACGGCGGACCTGCAACGGGTCATCGGGGTTCCGGCTTCAACGCCGGAAATTCCCTTTCTCGATGCCGATGCGTCTGCGCCGATCCGGGTCCGACGCGGCGAGGTGGTGGAGTTGCGGATTGAATCGCCGCGCGAAGGGGCGGTCGGCGTGCATGGCTTGAGCGAGATTGCGCGTATCCAGGCGGGGCAGGCCATCCTTCTGCGCTTTCGTGCCATCTATGAAGGCCGCTTCCCGGTCCATTTTCATGGGCGCGACAAATCGCATTTCGAGATCGCGGTTCTGGAAATTCGCGGTGAACCCGGTCGCGCTTGAGTCGCGGCGTGGCGTGGCCAATGCCGCCATCGAGCGGCCGGGCTTCAGTGAATGATCTTGGCGAGAAAATCGCGTGCCCGCTCGGAGCGCGGCGCGCCGAAGAAATCGTCCTTCTCGCAGTCTTCGACGATCATGCCCTGATCCATGAACACCACGCGGTTGGCGACCTTTCGGGCGAAGCCCATTTCGTGCGTGACCACCATCATCGTCATGCCGTCCTGCGCCAGGCCGACCATCACGTCCAGCACTTCGTTGATCATTTCCGGGTCGAGCGCCGAGGTCGGTTCGTCGAACAGCATGGCGATCGGGTCCATCGACAGCGCGCGGGCGATCGCCACGCGCTGCTGCTGGCCGCCGGACAGCTGGCCGGGATACTTGTCCTTGTGCTTCAGCAGGCCGACCCGGTCGAGGTACTTCAGACCTTTTTCGGTCGCTTCATCCTTGCCGCGCCCGAGCACCTTGATCTGGCCGATGGTCAGGTTGTCGCGGATCGACAGGTGCGGAAACAGCTCGAAGTTCTGGAACACCATGCCGATGCGCGCGCGCAGTTTCGACAGGTTGGTCTTGGGTGCGCCGACCGAGATGTTGTCGACGATGATTTCGCCCTTCTGGAATGGCTCCAGGCCGTTGACGGTCTTGATCAGCGTCGATTTGCCGGAACCGGACGGGCCGCAGACCACCACCACGTCGCCCTTGGCGACGCTGGTGCTGCAGTCGGTCAGGACCTGGAAATTGCCGTACCACTTGCTGACGTTCTTGAGTTCGATCATGTTGCGCTCCTGATTCTGGAATCCGTGTGGGGTGGCGTGGCGGCGCGCGGCCGCCCTAGCGAATGATGGCGACGCGCTGCTGCAGCCGCTTGACCAGGTGCGACAGCGCGTAGCAGATCACGAAATAGACGACCGCGACGAACAGGTACATTTCGACCAGCCGGCCGTCGCGCTGCGCGACCTTGGAGGCGGCGCCGACGAAGTCGGTGATCGACAGCACGTACACCAGCGAGACGTCCTGGAACAGCACGATGGTCTGCGTCAGCAGCACAGGGATCATGTTGCGGAAGGCTTGCGGCAGGACCACGTTGCCCATCACCTGCCAGTAGCTCATGCCGAGCGCCTGGCCGGCAGCGATCTGGCCGCGCGGGATCGACTGGATGCCGGAGCGCATGATTTCGCAGTAATAGGCGGCCTCGAACAGCGTGAAGGTGATCAGCGACGAGGTGAACGCGCCGACCTGGATCGGCACCGGTGATCCGACCATCCAGGCGCCGATGTACGGCACCAGGAAATAGAACCAGAAGATCACCATCAGCAGCGGGATCGAGCGGATCAGGTTGACATAGCCGGTCGCCGCCAGATAGATCGGCCGGGACGACGACAGCCGCATCAGCGCCAGCAGCGTGCCGAGCAGGATGCCGCCGATCATCGAGAACAGCGTCAGCTTCAGCGTGAAGGTCATGCCGGTCATGAACAGGTATTGCCATGAGCGGGCGATGACGTCGAAATCGAAATTGCCGAACATGATCAGTGCCCTCCGTTCTTGACCTTGCCGCCGCTGATGAAGCCGGGAACGGCGGTGACGCGCTCGATCCAGTTCGACACCAGGATGCCGATCACCGAAATGGCGATGTAGAGGATGGTGGAGGCGGTGAACGCCTCGAAGATCTGGAACGAGAATTCCGCCATCGAGCGGGTGGCGGCGGTCAGCTCCAGCAGGCCGATGGTCAGCGCCACCGAGCTGTTCTTGATGATCGCCGCGAATTCGTTGGTCAGCGCCGGGATGATGATGCGGAACGCCATCGGCAGCAGCACGAAGCGGTAGGTCTGCGGCAGCGTCAGCCCGAGCGCGACGCCAGCCATTTTCTGCCCGCGCGACAGCGCGTTGATGCCGGCCGATACCTGCACCGCGACGCGCGCCGAGGTGAAGAAGCCGAGCGCGATCACGGCGGTGATGAAGGAGGCGTCCGGCATCGACTTCAGCCAGTTGCCGGCGTCGGTCGGCAGCAGTTCCGGCAGCACGAAGTACCACAGGAACATCTGCACCAGCAGCGGGATGTTGCGGAACAGTTCGACGTAGGCATCGCCGAGCCGCACCACCCAGCGGTTCGGCGCGGTGCGCAGCGTGCCGACGATCGCGCCCAGCACCAACGCCATCACCCAGGCGGTCAGCGCGGTGGCGACGGTCCATTCCAGGCCCATCAGCAGCGCATCCATGTAGGTGCCGGAGCCGTCCGGGGAGTTTTCCCAAAAGATGCGCCAGTTCCAGTTGTAATTCATGATGTCCCCGTTTTTTGTGTCGCCATGCGTCGCCCGCCTTCAGGCGATGCGGGCGGCGCGGATGTTGCGTTGCAATAAAAGCATGCGCTGCAAACAAAACGGGAGGCTTGCGCCCCCCGTTTGGTCTTCATCCAGCCGTCCTGCTTACTTCTTGCCCGAGTCCATGTAGTCGGCCGGGTCGCCCGAATCGGTCGGGTGGGCAAAGGCCTTCTTCAGTTCGGCGCTGATCGGCACGTTCAGGTTGATGCCCTTCGGCGGGATCGGCGACAGGAACCACTTGCCGTAGATCTTGTTGATTTCGTCGGAGGTGTAGACCGCCGCCAGCGCGGTGTCGACCACCTTCTTGAACTCCGGATCGTCGCGGCGCAGGATGATGCCGTAGGGTTCGACCGACAGTGCTTCGCTGGTGATCGCGTAGTCGCCCGGCGCCTTCGAGCTGGCGGCCAGCGAGGCCAGCAGGATGTCATCCATGGCGAAGGCCACGGCGCGGCCGGTTTCGACCATCAGGAAGGCTTCGGCGTGGTCCTTGGCGGTCAGGATGTGCATGCCGAGGTTGCGTTCGCCGTTCAGCGCGGTGATCTGCTTCAGGTTGGAGGTGCCGGAGGTCGAGACGATGGTCTTGCCCTTCATGTCGGCCAGCGACTTGATGTTGGAGGACTTCTTGGCCAGCAGCCGGTTGGCGGTGACGAACATGGTCGGCGCGAACGATACCTGCTTCTGCCGTTCCAGATTGTTGGTGGCGGAGCCGCAGGCCATGTCGACGGTGCCGTTGGCGATCAGCGGGATGCGGGTGGCGGAAGTGACCGGCACCATCTTGATGTTCAGCGCGGCCAGGCCGAGCTTTTTCTGGATCGCGTTGGCGGCCTTCATGCACAGGTCGATCGAATAGCCCTGGTAGGACTGCTTGTCGTCGAGGTAGGAAAACGGAATCGACGAATCGCGCACGCCGAGGGTCAGCGTGCCGGTGTCCTTCACCTTCTTCAGTGTGCCGGTCAGTTCTTGCGCGTAAACGCTGGTGGCGAGAACGCCGGTGCCGACCAGGACTGCGAGGAATTTCGTTAGTTTCATGATGTCTCCCGGGAAAGGTTTGGAAAGTGTATCAAAACCGGTAGTGTGCATGCCTTTTGGGCTTCTACCATTGAGATGAACAGGACAACCGGGCCATTTTCCTACAGAGTCGGCGCAATATAAAGCGGCATGGCGGCGCGGGCCGGATTTGCCGGGCGGCAAGCGCCGCCGCCCGATGTCACGGGTACAGGCCGCGCATTTCGCGCGCCTGCAACACGCGGGTGCAGGCGACGATGAAGGCGGCGGTGCGCAGCGTCACCTTGCGCTCGTCGGCCAGCTGCGCCACCGCGCCGAAGGCTTCGCGCATGATGCGCGCCAGGCGCTGGTTGATTTCATCCTCGGTCCAGAAGAAGCTGGAGAAATCCTGCACCCATTCAAAATAGCTGACGGTGACGCCGCCGGCATTGGCGATCACGTCCGGCACGATCAGCACGCCGCGCTCGGTCAGGATGTCGTCGGCTTCCGGCGTGGTCGGGCCGTTGGCGCCTTCCAGGATGATGCTGGCGCGGATGTCGCCGGCATTGCCGGCGTGGATCTGCTGTTCCAGCGCGGCCGGGATCAGGATGTCGCAGTCGATGCTCCAGAAGGCGTTGCCGTCCTTTAGTTCCTCGGCGCCGGCGAAACCCTGCACGCTGCCGTGGCGGCCGACGTGCTCGAACAGCGTCGCCGCGTCCAGCCCGCCTTCGGCGACGATGGTGGCGGCGTGGTCCTGCACCGCGACGATTTTGGCGCCGGCTTCGGCGAACAATTTGGCGGCGGTGCCGCCGACGTTGCCGAAGCCCTGCACCGCGATCTTCGCGCCCTTGATTTCCAGGCCGCGCCGCGCCGCCGCCTCGCAGCCGACCACGTAGACGCCGCGCCCGGTCGCCTCGCGCCGGCCGAGGCTGCCGCCGAGCGAGATCGGCTTGCCGGTGACGACGCCGGTGGCGGTGCTGCCTTCGTTCATCGAATAGGTATCCATCATCCACGCCATCACCTGCTCGTTGGTGTTGACGTCGGGCGCCGGGATGTCCTTGGTGGGGCCGATGATGATGTTGATTTCGCTGGTGTAGCGGCGCGTGACGCGCTGCAGTTCGGCCGCCGACAGGGTTTTCGGATCGACCCGGATGCCGCCCTTGGCGCCGCCGTAGGGGACGTTGACGGCGCCGTTCTTGATCGTCATCCAGGCCGACAGCGCCATCACTTCCGACAGCGTCACGTCCTGATGGAAACGCACGCCGCCCTTGCCGGGGCCGCGCGAGGTGTTGTGCTGCACCCGGTAGCCCTCGAAGTGGGCGATGCTGCCGTCGTCGCGCTCGATCGGCACGTCGACGATCAGGATGCGCTTGGGCCGCTTCAGGGTTTCGACCCAGCGCGACAGCGGCCCCAGATAGGGCGTGACGCGGTCGATCTGTTCCAGGTAGACGCCCCATGGGCCGAGGCCGGACGGGGTCAGATAGGAGGGGATTTGGTGTGGGCTGGACATGCTGGCGGGCTCCGGTTGACGCTGATGCGGGGTTGCAAACTGCGGCAGATTCTAGGGCCGCGCACGATGGCAAAGCCAATGCTTTGTCGGCATGTTTTCATGCGCGCCTTGCATAGATGCCCGGCGGCATGGCCGGCGCGCCGTTCAGGCGGCGGCGCGCTTGCGGCTGGCGACAGTGCCGCCGCGCTGCAGGTATTCCCACAGGCGCGCGGTCAGCGGCTTGCCGGGCCGCTGCGCCGACGGCCGCTCGCGGTACAGGCGGATTTCCAGATCGAACTGCCATTCGGCGCGGCCGTCGTCGGCGCGCGCCAGATGCTTGTGGCGCACTTCCGCCTGCACTGCCGATTCCGGCAGGAAGGCGACGCCGTGGCCTTCCAGCGCCATCATCTTCAAACCTTCGGCCATGTCGGTTTCGTAGCGCTTTTCCAGATACAGCCGGGTCTTGGCGTCGGCCAGCAGCATTTCCACCATGCGGCCAAAGTAGGCGTTGACCGAGTAGGACAGGAACGGCAGCGGCTGCGCCGGCGTGCCGGGCAGCGTGAACGCCGGCGCGCCGTGGCGGTCGCAGCGGGCATAGGGGCGCAGCGATTCGTGGCCGAGCACCAGCATGTCGTAGCGGCCGGCGTCAAGCTGCACCGGCTGGCGCGAATGGTGATAGCACAGCAGCAGGTCGCAGCCGCCGTCCACCATCGTCATCACCGCGTCATGCACGTTCAGCGCGATCAGCCGGGCGTGGATGCGGCCGAAACCCTGTTCCAGTCCGGTGATCCACTTCGGCATGTAGGTCAGCGACAGCGTGTGCGGCACCGCGAAGTCGAGCGTGCCGGGCGCGGCCGGGCGCTGGCCGCGCAGCATCGCCCGCGCGCTGTTGATCTGGCCGAGCATTTCGATCGCCTGCTCGTAGAACACCTCGCCGCCGGCGGTCAGCCGGGTCGGATAGGAAGTGCGGTCGATCAGGTCGGTGCCGAGCCAGGCTTCGAGCGACTGGATGCGGCGCGAGAAGGCCGGCTGCGTGATGTGGCGCAGCTCGGCCGAACGCGAAAAACTGCGCGTCTCCGCCAGCGAAATGAAATCTTCCAGCCATTTGGTTTCCATTCGACTATGGTAGTGGCTGGCGCGGACGAAGCAAAGCGGCGCCGCCGCGTTGCCGGCACGACACCGGGCAGATGCGGATGTTATCGGGAGTATGAGGTAAATTCTGGCTCCTGCTGCCCGGTACAGGATGGCAGTTGAGGGAGTATGTCGATCCGCCGCCTACGCCGCCCGTTCTTCCGGCTGCGGTTCGTCCTGCCCGGCCTGCTGGCGCGCCCACATCTGCGCGTAGACGCCATCGGCGGCCAGCAGTTGCGCGTGGCTGCCGCGTTCGACGATGCGGCCGTGTTCCAGCACCAGAATTTGCGCGGCGTCGGCGATCGTCGAGAGCCGGTGTGCGATCACCAGCGTGGTGCGCTCGCGGGCGATGTCCTTCAGTTGCGCCTGGATCGCCTGTTCCGATTTGGAATCGAGCGCCGAGGTGGCTTCGTCGAAGATCAGCAGCGCCGGATTCTTCAGCAGCGTGCGGGCGATCGCCACGCGCTGCTTTTCGCCGCCGGACAGTTTCAGCCCGCGCTCGCCGACCGTGGTGCGGTAGCCGTCCGGCAGCGATTCGATGAAGTCGTGAATACAGGCGGCGCGCGCGGCGGCGACGATTTCCTCGTGGGTAGCGCCCGGCTTGCCGTAGCCGATGTTGTATTCGATGCTGTCGTTGAACAGCACCGTGTCCTGCGGCACGATGCCGATCGCCGCGCGCAGCGAGGCTTGCGTGACCTCGCGCAGGTCCTGGCCGTCGATGGTGATGCGGCCGCCGTCGACGTCGTAGAAACGGAACAGCAGTCGCGCCAGCGTCGATTTGCCGGAGCCGCTGTGGCCGACCACCGCGGTGGTGGTGCCGGCGGCGATGTGGAAATCGACATCGAACAGGATCTGGCGCTTCGGTTCGTAATGGAAATCGACGTGCTCGAAGCGCACCGCCGCGCGCCGGCCGGCGCCGGGGCTGGCGGTCAGCGCCAGCGGCCGCGCGCCCGGCGCGTCGGCGATTTCGCGTTCCTGTTCCAGCAATGAAAACAGCCGTTCCATGTCGGCCAGGCTCTGCTTGATTTCGCGGTAGATGACGCCGAGGAAATTCAGCGGCACGTACAGCTGGATCATGAAGGCGTTGACCAGCACCAGATCGCCCAGCGTCATCGTACCGGCAATCACGCCGGCGGTGGCGCGCCACAGGATCAGCGTGACGGCCACCGCGATGATCGCCGACTGGCCGGTGTTCAGCAGCGACAGCGAGGTCTGCGACTTCACCGCCGCCGCCTCGTAGGCGCGCAGGCCGTCGTCGTAGCGGCGCGCCTCGAATTCCTCGTTGCCGAAATACTTGACCGTTTCGTAGTTGATCAGCGAATCGACCGCGCGCGTGTTGGCGCTGGAATCGAGCGTGTTCATGGTGCGGCGGAAATGCGTGCGCCATTCGGTCATCGCCACCGTGAAGCCGATGTAGCAGAGCAGCGCGCCGGCGGTGATCAGCGAGAACCAGATGTCGTAATGCAGCGCCAGGTAGCCGAGCACCAGCGTGATTTCGACCAGCGTCGGCAGGATAGAAAACAGCGTGTACGACACCAGCGACGAGACGCCGCGCGTGCCGCGTTCGATGTCGCGCGACATGCCGCCGGTCTGGCGGTTCAGGTGGAAGCGCAGCGACAGCGCGTGCAGGTGGCGGAACACCTGCAGCGCGATGGTGCGCACCGCGCGCTGGGTGACGCGGGCGAACGCGAATTCGCGCAGTTCGGTAAACAGCGTGGTCGCCAGCCGCAGCGCGCCATACGCCACCAGCAGGCCGAGCGGCAGCACCAGAAGCGCCTGCGGATCGCCGGGGGCAATCGTCAGCCGGTCGATCAGGCGCTTCAGGATCAGCGGCACGCCGACGTTGGCCAGCTTGGCGCCGACCAGAAAGCCGAGCGCCAGCAGCACCCGCCATTTCCACGCCCACAGGTAGGGAAACAGGGTTTTCAGCACGGCCCAGTCGCTGCCGCTGCGGGCGGCGGCGGGCGCGGGGGGAACGGAGGAGGGAGAGCGGTGGCGCATCGGGATGGCGGCTGGCGGATCGGCCAGAATGGTTTATGCTTCGCGGCAGCACGACTGACGATTGTAGCGATTCACCGGAAAACAAGGCCACGCCATGCTCGAACAAGCGAATCCCTTCCTGCCCGCCGGCAAGATGCCGCAACTGCGGGTGATGCCGATGCCGGCCGACGCCAACGTCCACGGCGACGTGTTCGGCGGCTGGATCATGGCGCAGGTCGACATCGCCGGCTCGCTGCTGGCGGTGCGGCGTGCCAATGGCCGCGTCGCCACCGTCGCGGTGAATTCCTTCGTGTTCAAGCACCCGGTATTCGTCGGCGACCTGCTGTCCTTCTATGTCGATCTGGTCAAGGTCGGCACCACGTCGGTCACCGTCAACGTCGAAGTGTTCGCCGAGCGCAATCGCCTGCAGGCCGACACCGTCAAGGTCACCGAAGCGACGCTGACCTATGTCGCCACCGACGAAGACCGGCGGCCGCGACCGCTGCCGGCGCTGACCGGCTTCGACGCCTGACGGCGGCGCCGGCCGCGATCGTCGATGGCGTTTCCGCTATCGGTGGACTGGTCGCGACCGTGGTACGCGCCGCTGCGCGACGACGGCCTCGCGCTGGCGGCGGCCGATGACTGGCGCGCGGCGCTGAACGCGATGGCTGCCGCGCGCGGGTTGCGCAGCGGCCACGGCCGGCCGCTGGCCTTCGTGCCGCAGCAGGCGCTGCCGCCCGGCCAGGCCTACGAATCCTTCATCGCCGCGCATGGTCAGGTACCGACCCGCGAAAACCCTCACGATGCCTTCAACGCGCTGGTCTGGCTGACCTTCCCGCGCATCAAGGCGCGGCTGAATGCGCTGCAGGCGGAGCAGATCGAGCGCGCCGGCGGCGCCGGCGGCCGGCGCGGGCCGCTGCGCGACGCCGCCACGCTGTTCGATGAAAACGCCGCGCTGGTGGTGCTGCGCGAAGGCGCCGCCGGGCGCGCGCTGGCGCAGGCGCTGCGGGCGCACCGCTGGCAGGAGTTGCTGGTCGAGCGCGCCGGGCAATTCGGCCGCGACTGGATGGTGCTGGTGTTCGGTCACGCGCTGCTGGAAAAGCTGGCGGCGCCGTACAAGGCGATCACCGCGCATGCGTGGCTGCTGAGCGTTCCGGAGCCGTTTTTCATGTGGTCGCCGCCGCGCCAGCATAACTGGCTGGATGCCGCCGTCGCCGCCCGCTTGACGGCGGCACTGCGGCCGGGCGATTTCACGCCGCTGCCGCTATCCGGTTTGCCGGGCTGGAGCGCGGGGCAGGACGCGGCGTTCTACGCCGATCGCGCGGTGTTCCGGCCGCCGCGCCGGGCGTGCGCGGAATAGGGGGACGCCAGCGTCCGCGCATTCCGGCCGGCGCCGGACCGGTCAGTGCGCCGGCTGGGAGCCGAAGTGGAACACGCTGACCGTCTGCGCCAGCTTTTCCGCCTGCTGCTCGAAGCCGGTGCTGGCGGCGGCGGCCTGTTCCACCAGCGCGGCGTTCTGCTGGGTGATGTGGTCCATCTGCGCGACGGCGCTGTTGACTTCGGTGATGCCGCTGCTCTGCTGCCGGCTGGCCTCGCCGATTTCGCCCATGATGCCCGCTACCTGCTGTACCGAGTGCAAGATGTCGTCCATCGTGCGGTTGGCGTCGCCGACCAGCTGCGTGCCGTCCTTGATCTTCGCCACCGAATCGTCGATCAGCGTCTTGATCTCGTGCGCCGCCGCCGCCGAGCGCTGCGCCAGCGCCCGCACTTCCGCCGCCACCACCGCGAAACCGCGTCCCTGCTCGCCGGCGCGCGCCGCTTCGACTGCGGCGTTCAGCGCCAGGATGTTGGTCTGGAAGGCGATGCCGTCGATGATGCCGATGATGTCGACCACCTTTTGCGACGACGTGCTGATGTCGTGCATGGTGGTGCCGACACGGCCGACCGCGACGCCGCCGGCCGTCGCCACTTCCGACGCGGCGGCGGCCAGCCGGTCGGCGGCGGCGGCGCTATCGGCGTTCTGGCGCACGGTGGTGGCGAACTGCTCCATGCTGGCGGCGGCCTGCTGCAGGCTGGATGCCTGCGATTCGGTGCGCGCCGCCAGATCGCGGTTGCCGGCGGCGATGTCGTGGATGCCCTGACGGATCGATTCGATGTGGGTACGCACGTCGCCGACCGTCGCCACCAGATTGACGTTCATTTGCTCCAGCGCGCGCAGTAGCCGGCCGCTTTCGTCATTGCGCTCCGAACCGGTGTGGTGCGACAGATCGCCGCCGGCAATCGCGTGCGCGACTTCGGTGGCTTCCTTCAGCGGGGCTACGATCACCGCCAGTCCGGCCAGCCACAAAAGCGCTGCCAGCAGCAGGCCGGCCACGCTCAGCGTGGCGATCACCGCGCCGGCAGGGTGCGTGACGCCGCCCGCCGCCAGCACGCCGATGGTGCCGGCCGCCAGCAGCAGCGCCGCCAGTGCGCCGATGCCGAGCCCGAGCCGCCACGGCAGCGACAGTTCACTCAGCCGCGCCAGTCGTCCGCGCCAGCCGGTAGGCGCCGGCTGGCCGTGGCGCACCGTCAGTCCGGACGCGCCGGCGTTGATCGCGCGGTATGCCTGTTCGGCCTGGGCGATCTGGGCATCGCTCGGTCTGGTGCGTACCGACATGTAACCGACCGTGCGCCCTGCCTCCTTGATCGGCGTGACGTTGGCCAGCACCCAGTAGTAGCCGCCCTGCTTGCGGCGGTTCTTGATCAGGCCGGTCCACGGCAGGCCGCTTTTCAGCGTCCGCCACAGGTCGGCGAAGGCGGCCTGGGGCATGTCCGGGTGGCGCAGGATGTTCTGCGGCTGGCCCAGCAGTTCTTCTTCAGTGAACTGGCTGACGTCGATGAAAGACTGGTTGACGTAAGTGATTTTGCCGTAGAGATTGGTTTTCGAGACGATCGATTCTTCCGGTGTGAGCCGGTATTCGTCCGCGGTGATCGGCAGATTGACGCGCATGGGGAAACTCCGTGACAGAGTTGGCGACGCTTGTCATTGCAGCACGGAAACTATGCGGATGCAAGTTTACCGGCGGCCAATCGTGCCCGCCATCAGGTTGGGTGTGCGCCGCCCGGTCATCATGTCGATGTACCGCTGGCGGATTCAAATAATGGGGAGTATGTGTAAATTTCTGGCGCCCCGCCTCCGGGACAGCCTGGCTGTATGGGGAGTATCCGTTTTCAGACGGGCTCGGGAAATGCCGGACGGCCGAACAGATGGGTATAGGTCGGGTAGAACGAGCAGTACATGATGACCGTCAGCACGATCGACAGCGGCAGCAGTACCAGCACGGTGACGATCAGCGTTTCGAACAGCAGCGCCAGCACCAGGCTGACCGCGACCGGCAGCAGCACGCCGAGCATGACCCAGGCCAGGCCGTATAGCAGGAAGGCGCGGTTCTGGCGCCAGACCGTGAAGAAGCTGAAGAACAGCGCCTTGCCGAGGCTCATGTCCTGCCAGGCGATCAGCGGCGCGGCGTACCAGAATGCCATCGCCGCCGGTGTGTAGACGGCGCCGGCCACCATCATCGCCAGCATCAGGCTGGATTCGTGCATGGTCGCGGCGTCCGGCGCCGCCTGACCGGAGACGGCTTGCCAGAACGCGCCGCCATCGGCCAGCGCCGAGGCCATCACCGCCGCCACCGCCGCCAGCAGATACAGCACGCCCAAGAGCAGCAGCCGTTTGCGCGCCGGCGAGCGGAAGCCGGCCAGCAGCAGGTTCGGGAACACCCGCTTGCCCTGTTCGATCTGCGCGCAAGCCTGCAGGAAGCCGATCGAAAATACCGGCACCAGCAGCAGCGGCAGCACCTGGCCCAGCAGCGGCACCAGTCCGAGCACCAGCATGGCGAACATGTAGGCCATGAACAGCGTGGACATTTCGGCCGGCTGCTTGCGGAACAGCGCGAAGCCTTCCTTGACCCAGAGCCAGCCGGTTGATGCGGGGAGTTTTTCCATCGGGGGCGATCAGTAAAGGGCCGGCGCGCCGGCGATGCGCTGGCGCAGGATGCGCTCGAAATGGCCGGGGTCGTGCGGCGTCAGCATTTCCGCTTCGCGCGGCAGATGGAAATCGTACAGCCGCGACAGCCAGAAGCGCAGCGCGCCGGCGCGCAGCATCGGCTGCCAGGCGTCGCGCTCGTCGGCGGAAAACGGCCGCACCGCGTGATACGCCGCCAGCATCGCTTGCAGGCGGTCCTGGTAAAACACGCCGCTGGCCGGATCGATGCACCAGTCGTTGACGGTGACCGCGAGGTCGAACAGCCAGGTGTCGCAGCCGGCGAAATAGAAATCGAAGAAGCCGGTCAGACGGTCGCCGTCGAACATCACGTTGTTGCGGAACAGGTCGGCATGCACCGGCCCGCGCGGCAGCCGGTGGTAGGTGGCACTGCTGGCGAAGGCTTCCTGATAATGAATTTCGGCGCGCAGCAGGCGCTGATGCTCGTCGTCGAGGTAGGGCAGCACTTCCGGCAGCGTCTGGTGCCACCAGGCCAGCCCGCGCAGATTCGGCTGCTGCAGCGGAAAGTCCCGCGCCGCCAGATGGGCGCGCGCCAGCATCGCGCCGACCTGGGCGCAATGCGGCGGCTGCGGATCGGTCAGGCAACGGCCGGCCAGCTTGCCGACGATCGCCGCCGGCTTGCCGTGCAGCGTGTGCAGGATTTCGCCGCGCTGATTGGCCACCGGCGCCGGCACCAGCACCTCGCGCGCGGCCAGGTGGCGCATCAGTTCCAGATAGAACGGCAGCTGCTCGAACGTCAGCTTCTCGAAGATGGTGAGGACGTATTCACCGCGCTCGGTATCGAGGAAGAAATTGCTGTTTTCGATGCCGGAGGCGATGCCGCGCAGGGCCAGTGCCTTGCCGAGCGGGAATTGGGTGATCCAGTCACTGAGGTCAGCCAGGCTGACCGGAGTAAATACTGCCATGAGCCAAAAGGGAAAAGACGGCGTCAGCCGGGGTCGTCGGGAAAGCGGGCGCGACGGCGGCGCGCTTCATTTGGCCGGCGGCTGCGGCGCGTCGGGCGTCCGGTCCACCTGGTTCGGGTTCTTCTGCGGCTTCATGTCGAATTCCAGCACCTGCCACTGCGAGCCGCGCATCGATTTGCTTTCGACATCGCCGGGCAGGGCGCTGCCGGGCTGTTCGTTCGGTTTCAGGTAATAGGTGCTGCCGCCGCTGTGCACCTTGACCTGATCGACCTTGCCCTGCTTGCGGGTCTGGGTGATCTGTTCTTCGCCCAGGCCCGGCTGGCGGATGGTGATTTCCGGCGCTTCGCCTTCCTCCAGCTTCTGGGTTTGCGGCGGCGGCGCCTGATCGGCGCTCTGCGCGAACGCCGTCAGCGGCAACAGGCAGGCGGCGAGGCATACGCCGAAAAGGGACCGGAGGCTGGGGGGGCGCATGGTGGGCGGCTCGGAAAGGAAAGAGGCTGAAAAAGGGGCTGAAAACTCAGGGAAAAACGCCAACGCGGCGCGGCGGACATTGTAGCAAACCGGGGGCTGGCGGGGTTACAGGAACACGCCGGTCTGGCGCTCGACTTCGGACGGCTCGGCCGGCTCCTGATAGAAATCGACGATCGCGTTGAGGATGTTGACCGGCTCGTCGATCACCTTGAACAGTTCCATGTCGTCCGCCGCGATCAGGCCGTTGCCGGCCAGCGCCTGACGCATCCAGTCCACCAGACCGTTCCAGAACGTGGTGCCGACCAGAATCACCGGAATCCGGCGCGACTTGCCGGTCTGGATCAGCACCAGCGCTTCGGTCAGTTCGTCCAGCGTACCGAAGCCGCCCGGCAGCACCACGTAGGCGTCGGCGTATTTGACGAACGCCACCTTGCGCGCGAAGAAATGGCGGAACGACAGCGAGATGTCCTGGAAGGCGTTGCTGGCCTGCTCGCGCGGCAGTTCGATGTTCAGCCCGACCGACGACGACGCGCCTTCCCAGGCGCCGCGGTTGGCCGCTTCCATGATGCCGGGGCCGCCGCCGGAGATCACCGCGAAGCCGGCGTCGGACAGCCGCCGGGCGATGTCGGCCGCCAGCCGGTAGTACGGACTGGCCTTGGTCAGGCGCGCCGAACCGAACATCGACACCGCCGGCCGCAACTCCGACAGGCGTTCGGTGGTGTCGATAAACTCTGCCATAATCGTCAGCATATTCCACGATTCGCGCGCCTTCTTCGTGGTCGCGCGTTCCACATCGATCACCTGCCGCAGTCGCGGCACGTTCTTGCCATTGATTTCCATATGCAAAAAACCTTGTTGCTTGTCGACGGTTCCAGTTATCTGTACCGGGCCTTCCATGCCTTGCCCGACCTGCGCGGCCCCGATGGCGCGCCGACTGGTGCCATGTACGGCATCATCAGCATGCTGCGCCGGCTGCGGCAGGATTACTCGGCAGCATACATGGCCTGCGTGTTCGACGCCAAGGGCAAGACCTTCCGCGACGATCTGTATGCCGAGTACAAGGCGCAGCGCAAGGCGATGCCGGAAGACCTGGCGCTGCAGATCGAACCGATCCACCAGGCGGTGCGGGCGATGGGCTGGCCGATCCTGATGGTGGAGGGGATCGAGGCCGACGACGTGATCGGCACGCTGGCGGTGCAGGCGGCGGCGCAGGGCATGCGCACGGTGATCTCGACCGGCGACAAGGACCTGGCGCAGCTGGTCAACGACCAGGTCACGCTGGTCAACACGATGAACAACGAAACCCTCGACCGCGCCGGCGTGCAGGCCAAGTTCGGCGTGCCGCCGGAGCGCATCGTCGATTACCTGACGCTGGTCGGCGATACCGTCGACAACGTTCCGGGCGTGGCCAAGGTCGGTCCCAAGACCGCGGTCAAGTGGCTGAGCCAGTATGGCGATCTGGATGGCGTGATCGCCAGTGCCGACGCCATCGGCGGCGCGGTCGGCGCCAATCTGCGCGCCGCGCTCGACTGGCTGCCGCAAGCAAAAGTGCTGGTGACGATCAAGACCGATTGCGACCTGTCGGCGCAGATGGAATCGATCGAAGCCTCGCTGACGCATGCGCCGGAAGACCGCGATGCGATGCTGGCGTTCTACCGTCAGCACGGCTTCAAGACCTGGCTGCGCGAACTGTCGGCCGAAGTCGAAGCCGACGGCGCCGGCGCGGTGGACGCGCCGGCGCCGCCGCAGCCGGTCGCCGCCAGCTACGAGACGGTGCTGACCGGGCAGCAGCTGGACGCCTGGCTGCGCCGCATCGACGCTGCGTCGCTGACCGCGCTGGATACCGAAACCACCTCGCTCGATCCGATGGCGGCGCGGCTGGTTGGTATTTCGCTGTCGTGCGAGCCGGGCGTGGCAGCCTATATCCCGCTGGCGCACCGCTACCCGGATGCGCCGCCGCAATTGCCGCTGGAAGCGACGCTGGAACGCCTGCGGCCGTGGCTGGAAGATCCGGCCAAACCGAAGCTCGGACAGAACCTGAAGTACGACAGCCATGTGCTGGCCAACCACGGCGTGCGGCTGCAGGGCATCGTCCACGACACGCTGCTGCAGTCCTACGTGCTGGAATCGCACAAGCGGCACGACATGGACAACCTGGCGCAGCGCCATCTGAACCGCAAGACCGTCACCTTCGAGGAAGTGTGCGGCAAGGGCGTCAACCAGATCGGCTTCGACGCGGTCGAACTCGGCCGCGCCACCGGATACGCGGCGGAAGACGCCGACATCACGCTGCAGCTGCATCAGGCGCTGTGGCCGCAGGTCGAGGCCAGCGACAAGTTGCGCGACATCTACCAGCGCATCGAACTGCCGACCTCGGTGGTGCTGCAGAAGATGGAGCGCAACGGCGTGCTGATCGACGCCGAACTGCTGGCCGCGCAATCGGCCGAACTGGGCCGGCGCATGCTGGAGATCGAGCAGCAGGCGTATGAGCTGGCCGGCCAGCCGTTCAACCTGAATTCGCCGAAGCAGATCGGCGAAATTTTCTTCGGCCGGCTGCAGCTGCCGGTGATCAAGAAGACGCCGTCCGGCACGCCCTCGACCGACGAGGAAGTGCTGCAGAAACTGGCCGAGGATTACCCGCTGCCGAAGGTGCTGCTCGACTATCGCGGCCTGGCCAAGCTGAAATCGACCTATACCGACAAGCTGCCGCGGATGGTCGATGCCACCACCGGCCGCGTGCATACCAACTACGCGCAGGCGGTGGCGGTGACCGGCCGGCTGGCTTCCAACGATCCGAACCTGCAGAACATCCCGATCCGCACCGCCGAAGGCCGCCGCATCCGCGAAGCCTTCATCGCGCCGCCCGGCAGCGTGATCGTCTCGGCCGACTATTCGCAGATCGAGCTGCGCATCATGGCGCACCTGTCGGAAGACCCGCAGATGCTGCGCGCCTTCGCCGACGGCATCGACATCCACCGCGCTACCGCCGCCGAAATCTTCGGCGTGGCGCCGGTCGAGGTCAGCAGCGAGCAGCGCCGTTACGCCAAGGTGATCAATTTCGGCCTGATGTACGGCATGAGCGCGTTCGGTCTGGCCGGCAATCTCGGCATCGAACGCGCCGCCGCGCAGATGTACATGGACAAGTATTTCCAGCGCTTTGCCGGCGTCCGGCAATTCATGGACATGATGCGCGCGCGCGCCAGGGAGCAGGGCTACGTCGAAACCGTGTTCGGCCGCCGCCTGTGGCTGCCGGAAATCAAGTCGCCGAACGGCCCGCGCCGCCAGGCCGCCGAACGCGCGGCGATCAACGCGCCGATGCAGGGCACCGCGGCCGACCTGATCAAGCTGGCAATGATCGCGGTGCAGGGCTGGATCGAGCGCGACGGCCTGCGCACCCTGATGGTGATGCAGGTCCACGACGAACTGGTGCTGGAAGTGCCGCAGGACGAGCTGGAACGGGTGCGGATCGAATTGCCGCGCCTGATGGCCGGCGTGGCCGAATTGCGGGTGCCGCTGATTGCCGAAGTCGGGGTCGGCGCCAACTGGGATCAGGCCCACTGAACACGATGGGCACCGGCGCCAGCCGGTATCATCGACATGTCATGCGCGCCCGGCGCCCCGCGCATGCCGGTAGCAGTCGCGCGCCATAGCCGAGGAGCAGTGTGATGACCCAACTGAATGAAGAATTCGACAGCCTGACCAGAACCTCCCTGTCGGGCGGCATCGACCGTCGCCGCTTCCTGCAGGCGGCGGTCGGTAGCGGTTTCGCCGCCGCCGTGCTGCCGATTCAGGCGCAGACCGTGGTGCATACCGACAGCGACGGCCTGACCGCCGGGCCGGTGACGCTGACGATCGGCGGCCAGGCGGTGCCGGTGTACCGCGCCCAGCCGGCCGGCGGCAAGAACCTGCCGGTGATCCTGGTGGTATCGGAAATTTTCGGCGTCCATGAGTACATCGCCGACATCGCCCGCCGCTTTGCCAAGCAGGGCTATCTGGCGCTGGCGCCGGAACTGTTCGTGCGCCAGGGCGATGCGCACAACGCGCCGTCGATTCCGGAACTGATGCAGAACATCATCGCCAAGGTACCGGACGCGCAGGTGATGGGCGACCTCGACGCCTGCGTTGCCTGGGCTGGCGAGAACGGCGGCGATACCGGCCGGCTCGGCATCACCGGCTTCTGCTGGGGCGGCCGCATCGTCTGGATGTACAGCGCGCACAATCCGAAGGTCAAGGCCGGCGTCGCCTGGTATGGCCGGCTGGTCGGCGACAAGAGCGCGCTGATGCCGCAGCAGCCGATCGACCTCGCGCCGACGCTGAAGACGCCGGTGCTCGGCCTGTACGGCGCCAAGGACACCGGCATTCCGGTCGCCACCGTCGAACAGATGAAGGCGGCGCTGGCGAAAGCCGGCAACCCGTCCGAATTCGTGATCTACCCGGACGCCGGCCATGCCTTCCACGCCGACTACCGGCCCAGCTATGTCGCCGCCGACGCCAGGGATGGCTGGCAGCGCGCGCTGGCGTGGTTCAAGCAGCACGGCGTGGCGTAGCCGCGCCGGCCGCGCAGGCATCGACGAACCGGCGCACCGCACTGAGCGCGGCGCGTTACCGGTTACGCGGCGGGCCGAAGGCCCCTGCCTTCGTGGCACAATCCGCCCATGATTTTTTTGTCATCGGGCAATTCTGAGGCCACCGCCATCTTCCGTTCGGGCCGAGGTTCGCGCTGGCCGTGGGCGGCGCGGCTGCTGCTGCTGTTGCTGCTGTCGTGGTTCGGCGCGGCGCCGCAGCCGGCACGGGCATTTTCCTGTCCGGCGGTGTCCGGGGCGGCATTCCCGGGGGCGGCGCTGCACGGCCAGGCGATACTGCGCGATCCTTCCGGCAGCCTGAGTCTGGAAGACGTATCGTCGCCGGCGCGTGCCGCCGAATTCGTGCCGCTGTCCAACCGGTTGACCGCCGGCTACACGCGCGACGTGCTGTGGCTGCGCTTCTGTCTGCCGGCCGGGCAGCCGGGCGCAAGGCCGAACTGGCTGCGCATCGCACCACCGATGCTGGACGACCTGACGCTTTACCTGCCGCGCGGCGGAGGCTATCAAAGCAGCCGGACCGGCGACCATCATCCATTCGTCGAGCGTGATTGGGCCTACCGGCTGTTTGCGATGGCGGTGCCGTCCGACATCGATGCCAGCCGGCCGGCCTATCTGCGCATCGATACCAGCAGCGCGCTCAACCTGCGCCTCGACCTCTGGCCGGAAGCGGATTTCCAGCAGTTGGTGGTGCGGGAATCGATGTTCTACGGCGTCCTGAGCGGTGCCGTGCTGCTGCTGGCGGCCTTCAGCGTGCTTGCCTGGCTGTGGCTGCGCGACCGCCTGTACCTGTTCTACGCCCTGAATGTGCTGGCTGGCGGCGTGTTCCTGCTGATGAATGCCGGTTTCGGTGCCCAGGTCCTGTATCCGCAATTGGCGGGCATCAACGACCGCCTGATCGCCTGGCTCACCGGCCCGATCCTGGCGGTGCACATCCTGTTTTTCACGTATCTGTTCGCGGTGCGCCGTCATCTGCCGCGGCTGTATCCGCTGATGCTGGTGATTGCGGCGATGTATGTGGCGCTGGTGCCGCTCAGCTTCGTGACTGACTGGCGCAACATCGGTTTGCTGCTGCAGTTCCAGGCTTTCCCGGTGACTTCCTTGTGGATTTTTCTGGTGGTCTATCTGGGCTGGAAGGATCGCGAGCGGCGCGTCTATGTCCTGGCCTTCGTGCCGTGGCTGATGGGGCTGTTCGCCAATGCGCTGGTGCGTCTGGGCAGCATTTCCGAATATTTCCTGGTCAATTACAGCGGCGAACTGACCGCGCTGATTCATCTGGTGGTGCTGCCGGCGCTGATCGTGCACCGGGCGCGCCGCGCCGAGCAGGAAAAGGAAAAGGCGCTGGCGCGCGAGCTGAAGCAGGCGCAGCGCGTGGAGCGGGAACTGGAGGCGCGGGTCCGCCAGCGCACGGCCGAACTGCGGCAGGAAATCCGGGCGCGCGGCGCCTTGCAGGAAAAACTGCAGGAGACGCTGGCGGCCGAACAGGCGACGCTGGCCAACCAGCGCCAGCTGGTGGCGATGCTGTCGCACGAATTCCGCACGCCGCTGGCGACGATCGATGCCGCCATCCAGAATCTCGATCTGACGCTGGAAAAAACCCAGCCGCAACTGAAACCGCGCATCGGCAAGATTCGCCGCGCCACCGGGCTCCTGCTCAACCTGCTGGAAAACTGTCTTGCCGACGAGCGCCTGAACGGCACCGGCGCCGAGTTGCATCTGGCAGACCTGGACCTGCGCGAATACCTGCACAGCCACTACGCGGAACAGCCGCTGGTGAGGGCGCAGCGCATCCGGCTGCAACTGCCGGAGACGCCGGTGCCGGTGTGCTGCGACCATCACCTGCTTGGCGTCGCCGTCGCCAATCTGGTCGACAACGCCCTCAAGTATTCGCCGGAAGATGCGATGGTCGATGTCCGGCTGCTGCCGGCGACGGCGCACGGCATGGTCGCCATCGAGGTGCAGGACCGCGGGCCGGGTGTGCGGCCGGAAGATCGCGAACGCATCTTCGAACGCTTCTTCCGCGGCGCCAGCCGGCAGGGTGTCGCCGGCGCCGGCTTCGGTCTGCATCTGGCGCGCCTGCTGATGCGCCGGCATGGCGGCGACATCGTGCTGCGGCCCGGCGCGCCCGGCCAGGGGGCGCTGTTCGTGCTGACGCTGCCAGCGCGGCAACCCGATGCGTCGCCGTTCGTGCGCATGCAGGCGGCCTGATTGCGGTTTTCGGGCCGACAGCATTTCGCGCTGTCGAAATCTCACGGCTGGATTGCCGAAATGCGCCAGCTGTGTTTTAATCTGCAACCTTGTTGCATTTGACTGCGCGCCACCGGGGTTCAAAATCAATCACACGCTCGCCTCCATCCTGCTCGCCACGGCGATTTCGGGAGTGTTCAGCATCAGCGCCGCCGCGCTGTTTTCGTTTACGCTGCTGTCGAAAGTGGTCGAGCGCATGGTCAGCCTGTCGGTCGGCATCCTGCTGGCCACCTCGCTGCTGCACGCCCTGCCGGAAGCCTTCGAATCCGGCGCCGATCCGCACGCGCTGTTCGCCACGCTGCTGGCCGGGTTGCTCGGCTTCTTCCTGCTGGAAAAGTTCGCCATCCTGCGCCACTCGCACCACCACGAAGGCGACGGCCACGGCCACGCGCACGGCCACGACCGCCACGAAGCCGGCAAGGCCGGCTGGATGATCGTGGTCGGCGACGGCCTGCACAATTTCACCGACGGCATCCTGATCGCCGCCGCCTTCCTGGCCGACCCGAAGCTCGGCATCGTCACCGGCATCGCCATCATCGCCCATGAGATTCCGCAGGAAATCGGCGACTTCATCGTGCTGCTGAACGCCGGTTTTTCGCGCGCGCGCGCCTATGCCTACAACCTGATCTGCAGCCTGATGGCGGTGGCCGGCGGCGTGCTCGGCTATTTCACGCTGGAGCGCGGCATGCAGTGGATTCCCTACGTGCTGGTGCTGGCCTCGTCCGGCTTTCTGTACATCGCGGTGTCCGACCTGATGCCGCAGATGCAGCGCCGCGCCACGCTGCGCGAGACGGTGCCGCAGCTGATCCTGATCGCGGTCGGCGTCGCGGTGGTATTCTTCCTGACCCACCACCAGCCGCACCACTAGGGCCACACCACCGCCGGCGCCTTGCCGGCCTTTCCCGCGCCGCCTTTTCGACGATGAAGCCGTCCTCCGATTCGCCTGATGCGCGGCCGCCGGCCGGCTGGAAGGCACGCGCCATCGCCGCCTTCGACCGCCTGCTGGCGCGGCCGGCGGCACAGCGCCGGCGCAGCCGCATCGGCCGCGTCGCCGGCATCGGCGCGGCGCTGGCGACGCTCTACCTCGGCTTTCTGGCGCTGACCACGCCGAGCATCGGCGACTTGCGGCAGGCGCGCGTGGCGCAGCCGACGCAAATCCTCGCCGCCGACGGCAAGCTGCTGGACAGCTTCGCCCAGCAGCAGCGCGAGCGCGTCGCGCTGGAGAAAATTTCTCCTTACGTGATTGATGCGCTGATCGCCACCGAGGACCATCGTTTCTACCAGCACCACGGCATCGATTTCCGCCGCACCGCGTCGGCGCTGCTGCACACCGCGCGCGGCGAGGCCCAGGGCGGCTCCACCATCACCCAGCAATTGGCGCGCAACCTGTTCCCGGACGAGATCGGTCGCTCGCGCAACCTGAACCGCAAGATCAAGGAACTGGTCACCGCCTTCAACATCGAGCGCACCTACAGCAAGCGCGAAATCCTCGAAACCTATCTGAACACGGTGCCGTTCCTGTACAACGTCTACGGCATCGAACTGGCGGCGCGCACCTATTTCGACAAGCCGGCGGCCGAGCTGGACGTGCTGGAAGCGGCCACGCTGGTCGGCATGCTGAAGGGCACGTCCTACTACAACCCGGTCGGCAATCCCGAGCGCGCCAAGAAGCGCCGCGACATCGTGTTGGCGCAGATGGTCCGGCACGGCAAACTCGGCGAGGCCGAATACCGGCGCCTGCGCGGCAAGCCGCTGCGCGTGCATTTTTCCCGCCAGACCGGCCCCGGCGGCAGCGCCAGCCACTTCGTCGCGCATGTGCGGCGCTGGCTGATCGACTGGGCCGACCGCAACGATTACGACCTGTACGCCGACGGCCTGACGGTGCAGACCACGCTCGATCCGAAACTGCAGCAGGCGGCGACGCAGGCGGTCGAGCGGCAGACGGCGGCGTTGCAGGATGTCGCCGACGTCGAATGGAGCGCGCCGTCGGCGGCGCTGCTGTCCGGTTCGGCCACGACCTATGCGGCGGTGCGCCGCCACGTCGAGCCGTTCCGCCAGTTCTGGGCCGCCAATCCGCAACTGCTGGATGCCTTCCTGCGCGAGACGCCGGAATACAGGAAGGCGCTCGACGACGGCAGCAATGAAACGCAGGCGCTGGCGGCGCTGCGCGCCGATCATGCCTTCATGCAAAGGCTGCGCGCCGCCCGCACGCGGCTGGAAGCCGGTTTCGTGGCGATCGATCCGCGCAGCGGCGAAATCCGCGCCTGGGTCGGCAGCCGCGATTTCAAACAGGACCAGTTCGACCACGTCGCGCAGGCGGCACGCCAGCCCGGTTCGACCTTCAAGGCGATCGTCTACGGCGCCGCGCTGGCGCAGGGCATCGCGCCGGAACAGCGTTACCGCGACGCGGTGATGGACATCACCGCCGCCGACGGCAGCGTCTGGCGGCCGACCGACATGGGCGGCAGCAGCGGCGGCACGATGAGCCTGCGCGACGGCCTGATCTATTCGAAGAACACCATCACCGCGCAGGTGATGCAGCAGGTCGGTCTGCCGGCGATCATCAAGCTGGCGCGCGCGCTTGGCATCCGCGACAGCCGGCTGCAGCCGGTGCCGTCGCTGGCGCTCGGCACCAGTCCGGTGACGCTGCTGGAAATGGTGTCGTCCTACGCCAGCATCGCCGACACCGGCCAGTACCGCCAGCCGGTGTTGGTCCGCACCATCAGCGACCGCAAGGGCCGCGTGCTGGCGCGCTTTTCCAGCGAGCCGGAACGGGCGCTGGCGGAGCCGGTGGCGATCGAACTGACCGACATCCTGCGCGGTGCGGTCGAGCGCGGCACCGGCAGTTCGGTGCGGGCGCGCTTCGGGCTGGCGGCCGATCTGGCCGGCAAGACCGGCACCACGCAAAACAACACCGACGGCTGGTTCATCCTGATGCACCCGCAACTGGTGGCCGGCGCCTGGGTCGGCTTCAACGATGCCCGCGTGGCGATGCGCAGCAGCTATTGGGGACAGGGCGGGCACAACGCCGGATTGGTGGTCGGCGATTTTTTCCGCAGCGCCTTGCGCGGCCGGCTGATCGATCCGAAGGCGCGCTTCGCCGCGCCACCAAAGCCGGTGCCGGCGGCACCGCTGGAAGCGGCCGCGCCGGAACCGGAAGCGGCACAGCCCGCCGCCGACGAGGTGCCAGCGGACCAGGCTGAAGTGGAAGCAAAAACGGACACCGCCGCCGCGCCGCTGCCGGCCGCCGACGGCGCGGCGGCGGACGATCCGCTGTCACGCGCGCTGAAGGAATTGGGCCGCGATCCGGCCAGCGGCGCGCCGATCGAGCCGGCGCCAGCGCCCGATTGATTTCCGGCTGTAGATAAAACAGGGGGAGTATGCCGAAAAATCGGCCTGTCACGGGCACCAGCAGCCCGGCTTCAAAAATACTCCACCCACTATGACTTATTCCGCGCCGCGCGCCACCGGCCGCAGCGGGTCGGCGCACCATTCGCTCCAGGAACCCGGATACAGCGCGGCGCCGCGCAGGCCGGCCACTTCCAGCGCCAGCAGGTTGTGGCAGGCGGTGACGCCGGAGCCGCACTGCATCACCGCGCGCGCCGGGTCGTCGAGCAGCGCGGCGAATTCGGCGCGCAGCTGTGCGGCCGGCTTGAAGCGGCCGTCGGCGGCGAGGTTGTCCTTGAAGAAGCGGTTCTTCGCGCCGGGAATGTGGCCGCCGACCGGGTCCAGCGTTTCGTTCTCGCCGCGAAAACGGTCCGGCGCGCGGGCATCGACGACGGTGCGACGCGCCGTGGCCGGCGCCGCCAGTTCCGCCTGCAATTGCTGCGCGGTGGCGGTGGCGACGCGGGCCGGGCGGTCGGACAGCGCGCCGTGCGGGCGTGGCGGTGGCGCGTCCGTGGTCAGCGGCAGGCCGGCTTCCTGCCAGGCTGCCAGTCCGCCATCCAGCACCGCCACCCGTTCGTGTCCGAGCCAGCGCAGCAGCCACCACAGCCGCGCTGCGAACATGCCGCCGTGGGCGTCGCAGGCGATCACTTGCGTGTCGTCGCCGACGCCGGCGGCGCGCAGGGTTTCCAGCAGCGCCGGCCGGCGCGGCAGCGGATGGCGGCCGCGAAACACGCCGTCGGCGGCCGGCGCCTGGTCGGACAGGTCGTGGTCCAGATGCAGGAAGCGCGCGCCGGGAATGTGGCCGGCGGCGTAGGCGCGGCGGCCGGCGTCGGGGTCGGCGAGGTCGTGGCGGCAGTCGAACACCACCCAGCGCGGGTCGTCCAGATGCGCTGCCAGCGCGCTGGCGTCGATCAGCGTGGCGTAGCCGGCGGTGTGGTGGTTCATGGCGATTCCTTCAGTGACGGGGAGAGGTGCGTCGGCGCCGGTTTCGATGGCGCCGCGCGGACATTGTAGAACGTCGCGGCGACGCCGCTGACCAGGATCGCGGCGATGCCGAGCCAGCCGGCCGGCCCCAGCGCGTCGTGCCAGATCAGCACGCCGAACAGGCTGGAAAAGACGATGCCGGTGTATTGCAGGTTGGCCGTCAGCAGCGTGTTGCCGAGCCGGTAGGCGCGCGTCATCGCCATCTGCGCGCTGGTCGCGGTCAGGCCGATCGCCACCAGCAGCAGTGCGCCGCGCGCGTCCGGCAGATGCCAGCCGTGGCTGGCCTGCGGCTGCAGCCACAGCGTGCCGGCCAGTCCGGCGACGGTGCCGGTCAGCGAGAAATAGAACACCACGCGGTATTCCGGTTCGCCCATCTGGCCGAGCCGCCGCACTTCCAGATAGGCCAGCGCCGCCAGCATGCCGGACGCCAGCGCCACCGCCGCGCCCAGCCCCTGGCCGCTTTGCAGGCTCGGTTGCAGCAGCAGCGCGACGCCGATGAAGCCGAGCGCGATCGCCGCCGCCAGCCGCCAGTCGGCGCTCGGCCGGCCGCGCCACCAGCCGAGGCCGAACACGATCGCGGCGATCCAGATCGGCGACATGTAGTTCAGCGTCACCGCGGTCGCCAGCGGCAGCAGCGAGATCGAGTAGAACCACATCCACAGCGCCGCCACGCCGACCGCGCCGCGCCACAGGTGATGGCGCGCCAGCGGGGTTTTCAGCGTGCCGCCGCCGAGCCGCATCAGCGTGCCGACGAACAGCATGCCGACGATGCCGCGCACCAGCACGATTTCGGAAGTCGAGAAACTATCGGCGGCCAGCTTGACGCACACGCCCATCAGCGCGAACAAGAAACTGGCGGCCAGCATCCACAGCGATTGCATGAGCGGGAAGGGGGAAGGGGCGGGAAGGAAAGGACGCTGGAAACGCCCGGAATTTTAATATACTGGGGGCAGCATTTTTGAAGCCGGGCTCCAGAAGCCCGGGAGCGGGCGATTTTAAGGCATACTCCCCTGAAATCGTCCCCGCCTCACAGCAGGTTCTGGGCCCGGTACCACTCGTGGAAATGCTGCATGCCGTCTTCCATCGGCGACTGGTAGGGGCCGGTTTCGTTTTCGCCGCGCGTCATCAGGATGCGGCGGCCGGCGTCCATGCGCAGCGCGATCTCGTCGTCCTCGATGCAGGTTTCCATGTAGGCGGCGCGCTCGGCTTCGATCAGCTCGCGCTCGAACAGCGCGATTTCCTCCGGGTAGTAGAACTCGACCACGTTGGTGGTGCTCTGCGGGCCGTTCGGCCACAGCGTCGATACCACCAGCACGTGCGGATACCACTCGACCATGATGTTCGGGAACAGCGTCAGCCAGATCGCGCCGTAGGGCGGCTGGTCGCCGTTGCGGTAGGCCAGCAGCCGCTCCTGCCACTGGCGGTATGTTTCCGAGCCGGGCCGCGCCAGCTGGTGATTCACGCCGACCGTCTGCACGCTGTAATCGGCGCCGAATTCCCAGCGCAGCTGATCGCAGTTGACGAAGCCGCCCAGGCCGGGATGGAAGGGCTCGACGTGGTAATCCTCCAGATAGACCTCGATGAAGGTCTTCCAGTTGTAATCGCACTGGTGGATTTCGGCGTGGTCGAACAGGTAGCCGGAAAAATCCAGGTCGCGCGCCACCGACAGCTTTTCCAGCTTGGCGGGAATGTCGACGCCGTTGCGCTCGAACAGCAGGCCGTTCCAGCTCTGCAGCGGCGTGCCGGACAGCTTCACGCACGGCGTCGCCTCGAAATGCGGCGCGCCGATCAGCTCGCCCTTCAGATCGTAGGTCCAGCGGTGCAGCGGGCAGACGATGTTGCGGCGGTTGCCGCGCCCGTTCAGCATCTTCGCCTGCCGGTGGCGGCAGACGTTGGACAGCAGCTCGATGCCGCCGGCGCCGCGCACCAGCATGCGGCCCTCGTCTTCCCACGGCAGCGTGGCGTAGTCGCCGATTTCCGGCACCATCAGTTCGTGGCCGACGTAGCGCGGGCCGTTGCGGAAAAGTTGCTGGAGTTCGCGCTGATGCAGCGCTTGATCGAAATAGACGTTGACTGGAAGCTGCGCGTTCGGGCGCGCCAGTCGAGTGATGCCAGCCAGATCGGACATCCCCACCCCCAAATTAATTTGCACCAACCTAAGAGAGAAAGAATCCGCAAAAACCTGAGTTCAACGATATGAAAAGGAGATTTTGGACAGAGCCGGCCATTATACCGTAGCCGTCCGCCGCGTTCGCGGCGCCCTCTTGCCCCGGCGCAAGCGCGGACCGATACCCCGCGATCGACTAAAATAGCCGGCTACACTGTTGATATGACTGCCATGCCCAGGAAACCCGCCCCGGCCGATGATGCGCCCGCCACCTTCGAACTGGCGATGGCCGAGCTTGAGCAATTGATCGCCAGCATGGAAGCCGGCGAACTGCCGCTGGAATCCTCGGTGGCGGCCTACCGGCGCGGCTCGGAACTGGTGCGCTATTGCGCCGCGCAGCTGGAAAAGGTCGAGCAGCAGGTCAAGGTGCTGGAAGGCGGCATGCTCAAGCCCTTCGCCGACGCCGACGGGAACGACGCATGACGGCGGCGCTGGCCAGCGTGATGCGCGACAACGGTTTCGGCGCCTGGACCGCGCAGGTGCAGGCGCGCATGGAAGACGCGCTGGCCGGCTTTCTGCCCGGCGCCTCGGCACCGGCGCGGCTGCGCGAAGCGATGCGCTACGCGGTGCTGGACGGCGGCAAGCGGGTGCGGCCGCTCTTGGTATTCGCCGCCGGCGCGCTGTTCGACGCGCCGGCACCGGCGCTGGCGCGCTGCGCGGCGGCGGTGGAAATGATCCACGCCTATTCGCTGGTGCATGACGACATGCCGTGCATGGACGACGACGCGCTGCGGCGCGGCAAGCCGACCGTGCACAAGCAGTTCGACGAAGCCACCGCGCTCTTGGCCGGCGACGCGCTGCAGACGCAGGCGTTCCTGCTGCTGGCCGGCGGGGACGCTGGCGACGGCACCGATGCCATCGATGCCGCCGGCCGGCTGGCGATGCTGCGCACGCTGGCCGAGGCGGCCGGCGCCGACGGCATGTGCGGCGGTCAGGCGATCGATCTGGACAGCGTCGGCAAGCAGTTGAATCAGGCTGAACTGGAACACATGCACCGGCTGAAAACCGGCGCGCTGCTGCGCGCCTCGGTGCGGCTCGGCGCGCTGTGCGGCGGCGCCGACGCGGCCGCGCTGGCGGCGCTGGAGGCTTACGCGCAGGCGATCGGGCTGGCGTTCCAGGTGGTCGATGACGTGCTCGACGCCAGCGCCGATTCGGCCACGCTCGGCAAGACCGCCGGCAAGGACGCCGCCGACAACAAGCCGACCTACGTTTCGCTGCTCGGGCTGGAGCCGGCGCGCGCGCTGGCCGGGCGCCTGCGCGAGCAGGCGCAGGCGGCGCTGGCACCGTTCGGCGCCAGTGCGGAACGGCTGCGCGAGCTGGCCGACCTGATCGTCCAGCGACGCGCCTAGGCCGGCCTGCGGCCCCCTGCAACGACAAGCACATTGCGATATGGAATTGCTGAACCACATCAATGAACCGGCCGACCTGCGGCGCCTGCCGCGCGCCAGGCTGAAGCCGCTGGCCGACGAACTGCGCGCCTTCGTGCTGGATTCGGTCTCCCGCACCGGCGGCCACCTGTCGTCGAATCTCGGCACGGTCGAACTGACGATCGCGCTGCACTACGTGTTCAACACGCCGCACGACCGCATTGTCTGGGATGTCGGCCACCAGACCTATCCGCACAAGATCCTGACCGGCCGGCGCGAGCGCATGCACACGCTGCGCCAGCTGGACGGCATTTCCGGTTTTCCGCGCCGCAGCGAAAGCGAATACGACACCTTCGGCACCGCGCATTCCTCGACCTCGATTTCGGCCGCGCTCGGCATGGCGCTGGCGGCGCGCGCCAAGGGCGAGAACCGGCACGCGGTGGCGGTGATCGGCGACGGCGCGATGACCGCCGGCATGGCCTTCGAGGCGATGAACAACGCCGGCGTGCATCCCGACATCAACCTGCTGGTGATCCTGAACGACAACGACATGTCGATCTCGCCGCCGGTCGGCGCGTTGAACCGCTACCTGGCGCGGCTGATGTCGGGACGCTTCTACGCCGCCGCCAAGAACGTCGGCAAGACCGTGCTGCCGGCGCCGATGCTGGAACTGGCCAAGCGTTTCGAGGAACACGCCAAGGGCATGGTGGTGCCGGGCACGATGTTCGAGCAGTTCGGCTTCAACTACATCGGCCCGATCGACGGCCACGACCTCGATTCGCTGATTCCGACGCTGCAGAACATCAAGAGCCTGAAGGGGCCGCAATTCCTCCACGTGGTCACGCGCAAGGGGCAGGGCTACAAGCTGGCCGAGGCCGATCCGGTGCTGTACCACGGCCCCGGCAAGTTCGATCCGGCCGAAGGCATCAAGCCGGCCGCCGGCGGCAAGACCACCTACACCCAGGTATTCGGCAACTGGCTGTGCGACATGGCGGCGGCCGATGCGCGGCTGGTCGGCATCACCCCGGCGATGCGCGAAGGCTCCGGCATGGTCGAGTTTGAAAAGCGTTTCCCGCAGCGTTACCACGATGTCGGCATCGCCGAGCAGCACGCAGTCACCTTCGCCGCCGGCCTCGCCTGCGAAGGGCTGAAGCCGGTGGTGGCGATCTATTCGACCTTCCTGCAGCGCGGCTACGATCAGCTGATCCATGACGTGGCGCTGCAGAATCTCGACGTCACCTTCGCGCTCGACCGCGCCGGGCTGGTCGGCGCCGACGGCGCCACCCACGCCGGCAACTACGACTTGGCGTTCTTGCGCTGCATCCCGAACATGGTGGTGATGGCGGCGTCCGACGAAAACGAATGCCGCCAGATGCTGACCACCGCGTTCCAGCATCCGGGTCCGGCGGCGGTACGCTATCCGCGCGGGGCCGGCATCGGCGCGGCGATCGATCCGCAGTTGACGGCGCTGCCGCTCGGCAAGGGCGAAGTGCGCCGGCACGGCAAGGGCATCGCCATCCTGGCGTTCGGCACCATGGTGGCGCCGGCGCTGGCGGCCGGCGAGCAGCTCGACGCCACCGTCGTCAACATGCGCTTCGTCAAGCCGCTGGATGCCGAACTGGTGGCGGAACTGGCGCGCAGCCACGAGGCGCTGGTGACGGTCGAGGAAGGAGCATTGATGGGCGGCGCCGGCGCCGCCGTGGCCGAGGCGCTGGCCGCAGCCGGCCTGACGCCGCCGCTGCTGATGCTGGGTCTGCCGGACCAGTTCATCGATCACGGCGACGCCGCCAAGCTGCTGGCGCTGCACGGGCTGGACGCCGACGGCATCGTCGCGTCGATCAGGAAGCGCTTCGGCAAGGGCGAGGCGCGGCTGGTGGTCAACAACAACTGAGGGCGCGGCGGCAGCCTCGGCACGCCCCCGCCGGTTTCATATACTCCCCATGTGGTACCGCTGTGGCGGGCGCCACGCCTGCGAAGTTTGCCTATACTCCCCTTGTTTTCAGGGGGCTGTTTGCCAATACGATCGCTTCCCCTGAAAATTCTCTGTCGCCCCCGCGCAGGCGGGGGCCCAGTGGCGTGCAGCGCACACGACACCGGCTTTCCTCTTGCCGGGCGTGTTTGCGCCGGCAAGCGCAAACGGTTTCGCAGGCAGACCGTATGCGGCCCGAAACTCCTGTTCCACCCTGCGCGGCAACGACGGAAAAAGTCAAGTGGTCGCCACGGCAGTGTTCCCCGCGCCGCCAGCCGCCGCCATTCACCCGCCGCCGCGCTCGTTCTGCCACAGCACGTCGCCGCGTCCGGCCTCGCGGTTCAGCACGCGCGCCAGCACGAACAGCAAATCCGACAGCCGGTTCAGGTAGCGGCGCGGCTCCGCCTCGACGGTTTCGGCGCGGCCGAGCGCGACCACGCCACGTTCGGCGCGGCGGCAGACGGTGCGGCAGACGTGCGCCAGCGCCGCCGCGCGGGCGCCGCCCGGCAGGATGAATTCGGCCAGCGGCGGCAGGTCGGCATTGTATTTTTCCAGCAGCGCGTCCAGCCGCGCCAGCTGTTCGGCGCGCAGCAGCCGGTAGCCGGGAATGCACAGTTCGCCGCCGAGATCGAACAGATCGTGCTGGATCGCCAGCAGTTCTTCCCGCAGCGCCGCCGGCAGCGCTTCGCACAGCAGCAGGCCGAGTTGCGAATTCAGTTCATCGACCTCGCCGATCGCCTGCACGCGCAGGCTGTCCTTGCCGGTGCGGCTGCCGTCGCCCAGGCCGGTGCTGCCGTCGTCGCCGGTGCGGGTGGCGATTTTCGAGAGGCGGTTGCCCATGGGGTTTCCTTGCGTGAATGCTCAGGCGGCCAGCATAAGCGAAAGCGCCGGCGCGGGTAAAATCGTGGCATGGAAACCTCTCATTCCCCCACGCCGGCCTCGCGCCGGCCGCTGCCGCCGGCATTGATCGACGGCCTGCAGGCGCTGTTCGGCGAGCGCTTCACCCTCAATGCGGCGATCCGCGCCGATCATGGCCGCGACGAATCCTCGTATGACCCGATGCCGCCGGACGCGGTGGTGTTCGCCCACAGCACCGAGGAAGTGGCGGCGGCCGCCGCGCTGTGCCATCGCCACGCGGTGCCGATGATCCCGTTCGGCGCCGGCACCTCGCTGGAAGGCCACGTGCTGGCGCTGCATGGCGGCGTCACCATCGACCTGTCGCAGATGAACCGGCTGCTGGCGCTGCACGCCGAGGACCTGACCGTGACCGTGCAGGCCGGCGTGTCGCGCAAGCAGCTGAACCAGGAAATCCGCGACAGCGGCCTGTTCTTCCCGATCGACCCCGGCGCCGATGCCTCGCTGGGAGGCATGGCGGCGACGCGCGCCTCCGGCACCAACGCGGTGCGCTACGGCACCATGCGCGAAAACACGCTGGCGCTGACCGTGGTGACCGCCGATGGCCGCATCATCAAGACCGGCACACGCGCCCGGAAATCCTCGGCCGGCTACGATCTGACCCGGCTGTTCGTCGGTTCCGAAGGCACGCTCGGCATCATCACCGAAGTGACGGTGCGGCTGTACCCGCAGCCGGAGGCGGTGTCGGCGGCGGTCTGCTCTTTCCCCGGCGCCGGTGACGCGGTCAATGCGGTGATCCAGACCATCCAGCTCGGCGTGCCGGTGGCGCGGGTCGAATTCCTCGACGAAAACGGCGTGCGCGCGATCAATGCGCACGACAAGCTGACGCTGCCGGAGCAGCCGCTGCTGCTGTTCGAATTCCACGGCAGCGCCGCCGGCGTCGCCGAGCAGGCGCAGACGGTGCAGGACATCGTCGCCGAACACCATGCCACCGGCTTCGAATGGGCCACCCGTCCGGAGGATCGCTCGCGGCTGTGGGCGGCGCGCCACAACGCCTATTTCGCGCTGTTGCAGATGCGTCCCGGTGCGCGCGCGATCTCGACCGATTGCTGCGTGCCGATTTCGCGGCTGGCCGAATGCATCCTCGAAACCAAGGCCGATTGCCAGCGTGAAGGCATCGTCCATTCGATCATCGGCCACGTCGGCGACGGCAATTTCCATGTGCAGATGCTGGTCGATCCGGACGATGCCGCCGACATCGCCCGCGCCGAAGGCGTCAATGCGCGCATGGTGACGCGCGCGCTGGCGATGGATGGCACCTGCACCGGCGAACACGGCGTCGGCCTGCACAAGAGGGGTTTCCTGGTGCAGGAACATGGCGAGGACGCGATCGCCGTGATGCGGGCGCTGAAGCAGGCGCTCGATCCGGCCAATCTGCTCAACCCCGGCAAGATCCTCGCCTGAGCCTGCGCGACCTCGACGTTCGAGTTGCGCTCAGCCGGGCAGCCAGATCCGGCAATGACAGCCGGTCCCCGGCTGGCTGTCGATGACCAGCGTGCCGCCCTGCATTTCGATCATGCGCCGCGCCAGCGGCAGGCCGAGGCCGGTACCGGTGGTATGCGCGGCGCTGCGTCCGCGGAACAGCCGTTCGAACACGCGCGGCAATTCATCGGCCGGGATGCCGGGGCCGTGGTCGATCACTTCCAGCGTCACGCCGCCGTCCGTCGGCCGGCCGCGCAGCACGATCGGCGTGCCGGCCGGCGTGTACTTGGCGGCGTTTTCCGCCAGCGTGCGCAGCGCCAGCCGGGTCAGATCGGGATCGCAGACGAAGTGTGGCGGCAAGCCGGCGACATCGACCGTGACCGGGTGGCGGTCGGACAGCAGGCGCGCCGCTTCGGCGGCGTCCTGCAGCAACGGCGCCAGCCGCGCCGGCCGGGAATTGGTGCCGTTGCGCAGCAGCTCGAACTGGCTTTCGTCCAGGTATCCCTTCAGCAGCCCGGTCAATTGGCCGGTAGCGCGCAGGATCTTGTCATAGCGCGCCTGGGCGCGGAGGTCGGACTGTTGCGGACTCAGTTTCAGGTTTTGCGCAGTGGCGTCGATCACCGCCAGCGGCGTGCGCAATTCGTGCGAGACGGTTGCCAGGAAATGCCGCTGTTCTTCCTGGGCGCGGCGTTCCGTCGCCAGCGAGGCTTCCACCTGATTGATGGCATCGCGCAGTTCCGCGGTGCGGCTGGCGACCTTGGCTTCCAGTTCGCGCTCGGCGTCGCGCGCCACCTGCAGCGCCAGCGCCTGGGCGGCGTCCTTCTCGCGCCGCAGTTCCTGGTAGCGGCGGCTGAGGGAGAAATTGATCACCAGCAGCAGCATCAGGATGCCGGCGTGGCGTGAATATTCGCTGGCGGCACCGACTGGCGCGATCGCCAGATTGCGGCCGACCCGCAAGGCTACCGACAGCCAGAACAGGATCAGCGCGCCGAACAGCACGCGGTTCTGGCGATCGCCGCGCCACAGCCGCCAGGCCATCAGCACCACCGGCACCACCGTGCAGATCAGCGACCAGTTCTGATACAGCGGCAGCAGCTGCCGCTGGCCGGTCAGCGCGCAGACGATCATCGCCAGCGCCGCCAGCCAGGTGACGGCCAGAAAGGCCAGCGTCCAGCGCGAACGCGGCGCTTTCAGCAGGCCGAGGTAGTGGAACACGAACAGGATGCCGGTCGGCGCGATCAGCGCGACGGCGCCGGCCAGCAGCGCCTCGTTCCAGGCTGGCAGGTCGCGCAGCAGGTACTGGTAGGCATAGCCTTCCGAACTCAGCGAGGCCAGCAGCGTCGATAGCGTGAAGATCGAGAACAGGCCGTAGGACCAGTCGCGCGTGGCCTGGAAGAACCACAGGTTCGACAGGATCAGCACCAGATGGACGGCGAAGAACAGGCCGAAGGCCAGTTGTTCCAGCGTCAGCGCCGACGCGAAGCGCTCCGGCGTCCACAGTTCCATTCCGAAGCTGAGCGCGTTTTGACCGCGCACGCGCAGATAGAAGGTGGTCGGCGTGTCGGCCGGCAGTTCCAGCCGGAATACCGGGCTGCGGTAATCCAGATCGCGTCCGGCCAGCGGCAGCGCGTCGCCGGCATGGCGCTCCCGAAACCGGCCGTTGGCCTGCGGAAAATACAGCGTCGCCTGATCGAGAAACGGCGATTTCAGTTCCAGCCACCAGACCGCCGGCACGGTTTTCGGCCGCGTCACCCTGATGCGCAGCCAGGCGCTGCCATCGTAGTAGCCAAGGCGAAGCGCGCCCGATTGCGGCACGAAGCGCGCGGCCACTTCGGGCCGCTTCAGCGCCTGTACCGACAGTGCCGAATCGTCATCCAGCAGCAGATCGAAATGGCCGGAAAGCGGCGCCCGACCGCTTTCCGGCAGCCGCAGCTGCGCCGCCGCCGGCGCACAGGCCAGCAGCGCCAGCAGCAGGAGCAGAAATCGGCGGAGCCAGGAAGAACGGGTGGGCATCGAACCGGCGTCGTCAACAGGGGCGGGAACGGCCGTTACTATAAAGGCAGGTTCCCCGCGTTTCACGACATCCGGCAGTGCGGGTCAGGCGACGCGCTGGAAGGCCGCGCGCGCCGCCGTCAGCGTGGCGTCGAGGGTGGCGGCGTCGTGCTGCGCCGAGACGAAGCCGGCCTCGAAGGCGGACGGCGCCAGATACACGCCTTGTTCCAGCATTGCATGGAAGAAGGCGTTGAAGCGCTCCTTGTCGCCAGCCATCACGTCGGCATAGCTGCGTGGCGGCGTGGCACTGAAGTAAAGGCCGAACATGCCGCCGACCGCGTCGGCACAGAAGGCGACGCCGGCGGCGCGCGCGGCATCGGTGAGGCCCGCGACCATTTTCGTGGTGCTGGCCGCCAGCGCTTCGTAGAAGCCCGGCGCCTGGATCAGCTTCAGCGTCGCCATGCCGGCCGCCACCGCGATCGGATTGCCGGACAGCGTGCCGGCCTGGTATACCGGACCCAGCGGCGCCAGATATTTCATCAGGTCGGCGCGGCCGCCGAAGGCCGCCACCGGCAGGCCGCCGCCGATCACCTTGCCGAGCGCGGTCAGGTCCGGCGTGATGCCGTACAGCGATTGCGCGCCGCCCAGCGCGACGCGGAAGCCCGACATCACTTCGTCGAAGATCAGAATCGCGCCATGCTGGCTGCACAGCCGCCGCATCGCCTGCAGGAATTCCGGCGTCGCCCGCACCAGATTCATGTTGCCGGCCACCGGCTCGACGATCACGCAGGCGATCTGGTCGCCATAGGCCTTGAAGCTGTCTTCCAGCTGTTGCACGTCGTTGTAGTCGAGCACCAGCGTATGCTTGACGAAATCTTCCGGCACGCCGGCCGAGGTCGGATTACCGAAGGTCAGCAGGCCGCTGCCGGCCTTCACCAGCAGCGAATCGGCATGGCCGTGGTAGCAGCCCTCGAACTTGACGATCTTGTCGCGTCCGGTGGCGCCGCGCGCCAGCCGCAGCGCGCTCATGGTCGCCTCGGTGCCGGAGGACACCAGCCGCACCTGTTCGACCGACGGCACCAGCCGACAGATTCCTTCCGCCATGTCGATTTCGGCTTCGGTCGGCGCGCCGAACGACAGCCCGCGCGCGGCCGCCTGCTGCACCGCCGCCACCACTTGCGGGTGGGCGTGGCCGACGATCGCCGGCCCCCACGAGCCGATGTAATCGACGTAGCGGCGGCCGTCCTCGTCCCAGAAATACGGGCCTTCGGCGCGGGCGATGAAGCGCGGCGTGCCGCCGACCGAGCGGAACGCGCGTACTGGCGAATTGACGCCGCCGGGGGTCGTGGCTTGCGCCCGCTGGAACAGGATGTCGTTGCGGGAAGTGGTGTTCTGGTTCATGGCCTCGGAAAAAGAATCAATGATCGGGCTGGGCGCCGGGGTCCGGCTCGCGCGCCCAGAAATAACGGTCCGGCACCAGCTTGCCCATGCCGAGCCGCTGCGCCTGCTGGAGCGCCGCCAGCGTGAATTCCTGGGCTTCCGATACCGCTTCCGGCACGTCCAGCCCATTCGCCAGCATCGCCGCGATGGTGGCCGACAGCGTGGCGCCGGCGCCGCCGTGGGTGCCCGGCACGCGCTGCCAGGCATCCTGCCGCACCAGCCCGTGCGCGCTGAACAGCGCGTTGACGATCTCGTGCGGATCGGCGCGCACGCCGGTGACGAATACGTATTCACAGCCGAGTTCGATCAGGTGCATCGCATCGGCGCCCAGCGCGTTTTCGGCGGTCGGTTCGCGCCAGTGTTCCGCCAGCCGCGCCAGTTCGACCGCCGACAGCAGCAGCACGGTGGCTTGCGGCATCAGCAGTTCATAGGTGGCGGCCAGCAGGTCCTCGTGCTCCGGCCCCGGTTCCTGCAGCGCCGAACTGAACGGGTCGAGCACCAGCGGAATGTCCGGATAGTCGGACACCACTTCGGCGATCGCCGAGACGTTTTCGACGCTGCCGACGCTGCCGACCTTGAACGCCGCTACCGCCATGTCTTCCAGCAGCACGCGGGCCTGGTCGTCGACCCAGTCGGCATCGATCACCTGCAAATCCTCGATGCGGGCGCTGTCGCCGATCGCGATCGCCGTCACCACCGACAGCCCGTGACAGCCCATCGCCGCGAACGAGGCGAGGTCGGCCTGGATGCCGACGGCGCCGACCGGATCGGTCAGATTGAAGCTCAGCGCGAGCGGCGAAATTTGGTTTTGCACAGCCGGTGGATTAAGATAATCGACTTTGCATTTTACTTGATTGAAGGACCGTCAGCCGTGAGTGAAAACCAAGCAGCAGGGGTAGCGCCGAATGAAGAATTCCAGACCTGGATGTGCCTGATCTGCGGTTGGGTGTACGACGAAGCCGCCGGCTATCCGGAAGACGGCATCGCCCCCGGAACCCGTTGGGCCGATGTGCCGATGAACTGGACCTGCCCGGAATGCGGCGCGCGCAAGGAAGATTTCGAAATGGTGCGCATCTGAACGTGCATGGCTGCCGGGCGCTTGCCGCGCCGGCATGTAATTCGCCGAAAAACCACGCCGCTCCATATCCTGCAGGCAAGCTTGTGCCCAAGCATCTTGATTTTTGTTACAGTTGGGACATATATTGAGCCAATTTTGCTCTGGATGACGGAATGACAACGACCGCGGAAAACGGCAGCCTGAAGATCATGGTGATCGACGACAGCAGCACCATCCGCCGCTCGGCGGAAATTTTCCTGAGCCAGGCCGGCTATCAGGTGGTGCTGGCCGATGACGGCTTCGATGCGCTGGCGAAGGTTTCCGACCACAAGCCGGCGCTGATTTTTTGCGACATCCTGATGCCGCGCCTGGACGGCTATCAGACCTGCGCGCTGATCAAGAAGAGCGCCAGATTCCACGATACCCCGGTCATCATGCTGTCGTCCAAGGACGGCTTGTTCGACCGCGCGCGCGGCGCCATGGTCGGTTCCGACGAATACCTGACCAAACCCTTCACCAAGGACAGCCTGTTGCGGACCGTGCGTCAGCATACCGCGCAGGCGTCATAGTCAATGCGTTTCCGGCCCCAAAATCACTGAAGCAAAGGTAAAACATGGCCATACAAAAAGTACTGGTGGTGGATGACTCCCCGACCGAGCGCTATTTCCTGACCGATGTGCTGGCCAAGAACGGCTTTTCGGTTTCCACCGCGGAAAACGGCGAGGACGCGCTGGCCAAGATCAAGGCCGACAAGCCGCAACTGATCCTGATGGACATCGTGATGCCGGGCCAGAACGGTTTTCAGGTGACGCGCTCGATCACCCGCGACCCCGAAACCCAGGACATCCCGATCATCATCTGCACCAGCAAGGGACAGGAAACCGACCGCATCTGGGGCCTGCGCCAGGGCGCGCGCGACTACATCGTCAAACCGATCGATCCGCAGGAGCTGCTGTCGAAAATCGCGGCACTCGGATAAGTTCCGTCCATGAACGAAGCCATCACCGACCATCGTTCCGGCCCCGTGGCTGCCCAATCGGACGAGCCGGGCAACCGTCGCACCCGGCTGCGCGAGTTCCAGTCGCGGCTGCTGGAGCGCATGCAGGCGGTGCGCAGCGGCTCCGACAGCGGCGTCAGCCGGCTGGGGGTGATGCTCGGCGACAGCCGCTGGCTGCTCGACCTGCAGCAGGCCGGTGAAATCGTTTCGGTCGGCAACGTCACGCCGGTACCGCTGACCCAGGACTGGTATCTGGGGCTGGCGAACATCCGCGGCAATCTGACCAGCGTGATCGATTTCGCGCGTTTTCAGGGTTCCGCTCCCTCCGCCATCGACAAGGAAAGCCGCATCGTCGCCTTCGCGCCGGCGCTGTCCTTCAACAGCGCGCTATTGGTGTCGCGCGTGCTGGGTCTGCGCAATGTCGCCGAAATGGAAGCGCGCGATGCCGGTGCCGATGCCGCCCCATGGGCCGGCCTGCAGTACACCGATCGCGACGGCCAGATCTGGACCCAGCTGGATTTGTCCCTGCTGGTGCAGGATTCCCGGTTTTTGCACGTGGGCATATGATCAGAGGCCGCAACATGGCGGCCGATATCGCATTCGTAACGAGGAGACTCAGTGATGGCGTTCAAACTACCGTTCTTTTCCCGGAACCAGCAGGAAGAACCAGCGACGGCGGAAGTGGCGGCGGACGCGCCCGGTACTGAGGAAGCCGGTGAAGCGCCGGCCTGGCATTCGACCTATTCGGCCGAAACCAATCCCGACGCCACCTTCATCGGCGATGCGCTGGAACGCAGCGGCGACCTGCGGCTGCCGCTGATCGGCCATCTGCCGCTGCAGCGCCAGGTCCGTATCCTGCTGATCACGCTGGGCGGTGCGCTGGTGCTGGGGGCGCTGTTCGTCTGGCTGAACGCCAACAATTCCATCCTGACCTCGACCCAGACCCAGATCGCCGGTGATGCGCTGATGCACTCGCAGCGTATCGGCAAGGCGACGCCGAACGCGATTCAGGGCAACCTGGAGGCGTTCAAGCAGCTGTCGGAAAGCCGCAAGGAATTCAATCAGGATCTGCAGATCCTGGCCAAGGGCGGTGACTATCAGGGACGGGAAATCACCCCGGCGAGCGACAAGATGGCGGCCATCCTGCGCGATACGCAAAAGGTCTGGGCCAGTTCCGACAAGGCTGCCGACACCATCCTGAAACTGCGCAATGAACTGACCGGTTTCGGCACCACGCTGCAAAAACTGAATACGCTGTCGCCGATCCTGCTGGAACTGACCGAGCAGATCTCGACGCTGAAAGCCCAGGGCGGCGCCACCCCGCGCGAGATCGCGGCGGCCGGCCAACTGGTGATGCTGACCCAGCGTCTGGGCCGCAGCGCCAATGAATTCCTGACCTCGGAAGGCGTGAATCCGGAAACCGCCTTCCTGCTCGGCAAGGACACCAATACCTTCCGCGACATCACCGAAGGCTTTCTGAAGGGCAGTGACATCCTGCGCCTGTCGGCCACCACCGATAGCGACACGCGCGACAAGCTGACCGAACTCCAGTCCACGTTCGCCGAATACCAGCAGTCGGTCGCGACCATTCTCGGCAACCTGCAAAACTTCATTGCCGCCAAGCAGTCGGAGCAGCTGATCTTCACTGAAAACGAAGCGCTGAAGCAACGCCTGACGCTGCTGCAGAAAACCTATCGCGCCGAGCAGGATTCGCTGACCTGGCAATTCTGGGCGATGCTGGCGGCGGCGCTGGTGGCGCTGCTGGCGGCGGCCGGGATCGCGCTGGTACTGCTGCAGGACAGCCGCAACCGCACCCGCGAAGCCAACCTGCGGCGCCAGGAGGCGGACGCGCAAAGACTGCAGGCGCAAAAGCAGGAAGAAGAAGCGATGCGCGCCAACGAGCAGAACCAGGCGGCGATTCTGCGGCTGATGAACGAACTGCAGGAAGTGGCCGACGGCGACCTGACGATCCAGGCCACGGTGTCGGAAGACATCACCGGTGCCATTGCCGACTCGGTCAATTACACGGTGGAGGAACTGCGCGGGCTGGTCGGCCGCGTCACGGTAACGGCCGAGCAGGTGACCTCCGCGTCGAATCAGGCGCAGAACATTTCCACCGAACTGCTGGCGGCATCGCAGAAACAGTCGCGCGACATTCAGGAAACCGGCCGCGCGGTGCTCGACATGGCGCTGCAGATTACCGACGTGTCGCGTTCCGCCAACGAGTCCGCCGAAGTGGCGCGGCAGTCGGTGACGGCGGCCGAGCAGGGGGCCACCGCGGTGGAAAACGCCATCAAGGGCATGAACGAAATCCGCGAGCAGATCCAGGAAACCTCGAAGCGCATCAAGCGCCTTGGTGAATCCTCGCAGGAAATCGGCGAAATCACCGAACTGATTTCCGACATTACCGAACAGACCAACGTGCTGGCGCTGAACGCCGCGATCCAGGCCGCTTCCGCCGGCGAGGCCGGGCGCGGCTTCTCGGTGGTGGCGGAGGAAGTGCAGCGGCTGGCGGAACGTTCCGGCGAAGCGACCAAGCAGATCGGCGCGCTGGTGCGGACGATTCAGACCGATACCCACGACGCGGTGGCGGCAATGGAAAAATCGACCCAGGGCGTGGTCGAAGGCGCCAAGCTGTCTGATGCCGCAGGCGCCGCGCTGTCGGATATCCGCCGCGTGTCGAACCAGCTGGCGGAACTGATTCAGGGCATTTCCTCGGCCACCGAGCAGCAGGCCACTTCCGCCAACGGCGTCGCGCAAAGCATCCAGGGGATTCTGACCGTGACCGAAAAAACCCAGGAAGGCACGCAGCAGACTGCGCTGTCGATTCGCGAACTGTCGAAATTGGCCGAAGAGCTGAAGAACTCGGTATCGCGTTTCCGCGTAGCCGCCTGATACCCGCGTTCCGTCTCGCCTGTGAGGCTGGCGCCGCCACGCGGCGCGTGTGCCTGACGCCCGTGCACGGATCGCGGCGTATTCCCACAGAAACCGCGAGGTAGTCATGACCACCGATTCTTCCGCTTTGCCGCAGGCCGCCCGGGACGGCTTCGACACCGGGCCGCTGTCCTGGGTGATGGCCGAAATCCGCGAGGCGCTGAGCCGTTCGCAGGCCGCGCTGGAGGGCGCGCTGGGCCAGGAGCCGGAAGCGCAGGCTACTTCGCTGCGCCATGCCCGCACCTATCTGCATCAGGCGCATGGCGCGCTGCAGATGGTTGACGTCGACGGCGTCGCCATCGTCACCGAGACCATCGAGGATTTGCTGGACCGGCTGAGTGAAGGCCAGTTGACGCTGGACGCCGACGTGGTGCGGACCGTGCGCGGCGCCTGCCAGGCGCTGGTCGAATATCTGGAAGAGTTGCTGTCCGGCGCGCCGCATCAGCCGGTGCGCCTGTTCCCCTACTACAAGGCGCTGCTGGAAACCCGTGGCGCCGAAAGAGTCCATCCCGCCGACCTGTTTTTCCCCGACCTGACGCTGCGCCCATCCCTGCCGGCGCGCGCCGCCGTCGCCGTCGATTACGGCGCGCTGCGGGTGCGCTTTGAAAAGGCGCTGCTGCCCTTCCTGCGTGGCGGAAGCCAGGCTGATGCGCGCCACGCCTTGCTGCTGGCGAAAATTCTCGGTGAAGTCGAAAAGGGGCAGGATGGCGCCCAGGCGCGCGGCTTCTGGTCGGTGATGCAGGCGTTCGCCGAGGCGGTTGCCAGCGGCCAGATCGCCGACGAGCTGTACGTCAAGCAGCTGTTCGCCCGCATCAACCTGCAATTGCGGCGACTCAGCCAGGGCGCCACCGGCATCGCCGAGCGAGTGTTGCGCGATGCGCTGTTTTTCCTCGCGGGGGCGCGCGATCCGTCGCCGCGCACGCTGGAAATCCGCCGTGCCTGGCAGCTGGACGGGTTGGTGCCGGCTGATTACGACCGGCCCCGTTATGGCCAGATCGACATGCAGGCGCTGGTGCTGGCCAAGGAAAAGCTGGCGCTGGCGAAAAACATCTGGAACCGCATCGTTGGTGGCGACAGCACGCCGGCGCCGGTGTTCGAGCTGGAAATGAAGACGCTGAGCGAAGCCGGCGCCAAGCTCAATTCGCCGCCGCTGTCGCGGCTGCTGCGCGAACTGAACGGCATCGCCCGTCATGCCGCTTACGCCAAGCCGGGTGACGGTCTTGGCCTCGAAATGGCGACCAGCCTGCTGTTCGTCGAGAACGCGCTGAACGCGATCAGCCATCTGCCGGAAGATTTCCCCGAGCGCGCCGAAGCGCTGACCGCGCGGCTGCTGTCGGTGGTTGGCGGCGAGGCGCCGGCCGATTCGGCGCAGTGGCTGAACGACATGTCGCGCGCGGCGCAGCAGAATCAGGCGATGACGGTGCTGGCCGGCGAAATGCTGGCGAATCTGCGCCAGGTCGAAAAACTGCTGGACGAATATTTCAACGATCCGACCCGGCGCGAAACGCTGGCGCCGATCGATCAGGTGCTGCACCAGATCGAAGGCGGACTGGCGGTGCTGGATCAGGACGATGCGCGCCGTGCGGTGCAGCACACCCGCGCCGCGGTGCAGGAATTCGTCGATGCCGGCGACGATGCGGTGCCGGCGCCGGCGGCGTTCCAGCATGTGGCGCAAAACATCGGCGCGCTGAGCTTCTTCATCGAAACCCTGCAACTGCATTCGGAAGACGCCGGCCGGCGCTTTTCATTCGACCAGCAGGCCGGCATGTTCCGCGCCAATCTGCTGGAAAAAAGCCGTCCTGCCGCGCCGGCACCGCAGCCGGACGCAGTGCCGGCTCCGGACCAGTCGGAGCCGGTCGCATCTGCCGCCGAGCCAGCCACCGCCGAACAGGAACTGACGCGGCACCAGCAGCATTCCGCCGATCTGGCGCTGTCGCTGGCACAGGAGCCGGAAAATCCGGACTTGCAGGATCAGTTGAAGAAGTCGCTGGAGCAGGTGCGCGACGTCGCCACGCTGGTCGATAACGCCGACGCCAACGACCGCGCGCAGAATGCCATCGAACTGTTGCAGCAGCCCGATTTCGGCCGCTCGGCCGACCGCGTGTCGGACGTGGTGGTGGCAACGGCGGTGGCGGCGCCGGCCGAGCAAGTGGTAGTCGCCGCGGCAGCGCCGGAAACCAGCGAGGAAGTGGACGCTGAACTGCTCGACATTTTCCTTGGCGAAGCCGAGGAAGTGCTGGCCTGCATCGGCGAGGTACTGCCGGCTTCGCGCGCCGAGCCGCATCACCAGGAGCATCTGGTGACGCTGCGGCGTTCCTTCCATACCCTGAAGGGCAGCAGCCGGATGGTCGGTCTGAGCGCCTTCGGTGAAGCCGCCTGGAGTATCGAACAGGTGCTCAACCTGTGGCTGGCCGAAGCGCGCGCTGGCAGCACCGACCTGTACACGCTGCTGGAACATGCGGCGGAACTGCTGACGGCATGGGTCGCCGACATCCGCGCCAGCGGCTGGTCGGCGCGCACGCCGGATGCGCTGGCGGCGGCCGCCGCGCGGGTGCGCGAAGGCGGCACTTTCCATGTCGATCCAGCGGCCGAACCGCAGGTGGCGCCGGCGGCCGAAGCGCCGACCGCGCCGCTGGCCGGGGGCGCTGCCGATGCGGTCGAACCGGACGCGCCGGCGGCCATCGAGCAGGCCGAGGAGGTCGAGTTGTCCGACGCCGAGCTGGCGGCGTTCGGTCAGGCAAGCGATGCCGCCGACGCCACCGATGACACGCTGCCGCTACTGGAAATCGAGCCGGAGGTGCAGGCTGTGGTGGCTGTCGAAACCCCGGAAGCCGCCGAGGTTCCCGAAGCCGAACCGCCCGTGGAAGCGCAGTCGGCGGAACAGGAGCCGGCTTCCGGTACCGTGCTGCCGTTCACCGGCGGGCCGGCGGCGACGCTGGCGGCCGACGATGGCGTCAAGCGCATCGGCGATCTCGAAATCAGCGTGCCGCTGCACAACATCTATCTGGCCGAAACCGATCAGCTGGTGCGTCAGCTATCAGGCGATTTCGCCGAATGGCGGCATGAAGCGGCGCGCCCGGTGGCGGTCGAATCGATTCATGCCGCGCATTCGCTGGCCGGCAGTTCGGCCACGGTCGGTTTCCAGGCCTTGCAGGAAGTCGCGCATGCGCTGGAACTGCTGCTGCTGCGCCTGTCGCGCCAGCCGGTGATGCTCGAGCCGGCCCAGTTCGATCTGCTGGAAGACTGCGTGGCGCGCCTGAAATCGATGCTGCAGCAGTTCGCGCTGGGCGAAATGCCGGCGCGTCAGCCGCAGCTGATCGCGTTGCTGGAGCAGTTGCAGCAGCAGACGACGGCGCGCTGGGAAGCGCTGCAGGCCGATGCCGAACCGGAAAGCGAGGTGCCGGAGGCTGCGGCGGATATGCCGGCGGACCTGCCGGAGACGCCGATGGCCGATGTCGAGTTGCCCGAGTCGGCGCCGCTGAATGCACCGCCGGCCGCGCCGGCGCTGGCGCATGCCGACGAAGCACCGGTGCCCGAGCAGCAGGTCGATCCGGCGCTGGTGCTGACGGACGAACTGGACGCCGATCTGCTGCCGGTATTCATCGAGGAAGGGCGCGATCTGCTGCCGCAGCTGGGGCGTGCCCTGCGGTTGTGGCAGGACGATCCGTCGGAAGCCGCCGCGCCGCCGATCCTGCGCCTGCTGCACACGCTGAAAGGCAGCGCCCGCATGGCCGGCGCGATGCGGCTCGGCCAGCATCTGCACGAGATGGAAACGCAGATCGAGCAGACTGCCTATGCCGGTGCGATGACGCCGGCGGCGCTGGAGGATTTGCTGGCGCGGCACGACTACGGCCTGCATCTGTTCGAGCTGCTGCAGAATCCGCAACTGGCGCAGCAGGAGCCGCCGGCGGAAGCTGCCGCGCCGCAGGCGGTGGCGCTGGCACCGCTGATGCCGGCGGTATCGCGCGCCGGACTGGCGGCCGCGCCGACGCCGGCGGCGGTGCCGGCAACCGCCGCGCCGCTGGTGCGCGTGCGCGCCGACATCCTCGACCGTCTGGTCAACCAGGCCGGTGAAGTGTCGATTTCGCGCTCGCGGCTGGAAACCGAAGTTTCGACCTTGCAGCAATCGCTGTCGGAACTGACCGACAACGTCGATCGCCTGCGCGGACAATTGCGCGAGATCGAAATGCAGGCGGAGACGCAGATCGCCTCGCGCATGACGCACAGCGGCGACCGCGAATTCGATCCGCTCGAATTCGACCGCTTCACGCGGCTGCAGGAACTGACCCGGATGATGGCCGAGAGCGTCAACGACGTCGCCTCGGTGCAGCAGAATCTGGCGCGCACCGTCGATGGCGCCAACAGCGGGCTGGTGACGCAGGCACGCCTGACGCGCGATCTGCAGCAGGACCTGATGCGGGTGCGCATGGTGCAGTTCGCCAGCATCGCCGAGCGCCTGTACCGGGTGACGCGGCAGGCGTCGAAGGAAGTGGACAAGCGCGTCAACCTCGACATTCGCGGCAGCGCGGTGGAAATCGACCGCAGTGTGCTGGAAAAAATGGCCGGCCCGTTCGAGCATCTGCTGCGCAATGCGATCGTGCATGGCATCGAAACGCGCGAGGCGCGCCGCGCCGCCGGCAAGAGCGAAACCGGCGAACTGCGCATCGAAATCCGCCAGGAAGGCAACGAAGTCGCGATCCAGTTTTCCGACGACGGCCAGGGCCTGAACCTGGCGCGCATCCGCGCCAAGGCGCAGGCCGCCGGCCTGCTGACCGACGAGCGCGAGGTGTCGGACGCGGAAGCGACCGACCTGATCTTCAATCCCGGTTTCTCGACCGCCAGCGAAGTGACCGAACTGGCCGGGCGCGGCATCGGTATGGACGTGGTGCGGTCCGAGGCGGCGGCGCTCGGCGGCCGCATCGAGGTCCGTTCGGAAGTCGGCCAGGGCGCCCAGTTCACGATCCATCTGCCGCTGACGCTGGCGGTGACGCAGGTGGTGCTGCTGTCCACCGGTGGCCGCACCTACGCGGTGCCGTCGGTGCTGGTCGAGCAGGTGCAGCAGCTGAAGGCGAATGCGCTGGCGTCCGCCTACAACGACGGCGCGGTGCTCTGGCAGGGCGCACGGGTGCCGCTGTACTACCTGTCGGCGCTGCTCGGCGATGCCGCCGCGACCCCGGTGGCGCAGCAGTATTCGCCGCTGGTGATGCTGAAGAGCGGCAGCGAACGGGTGGCCATCCACGTCGATGAGATCGTCGGCAACCGCGAAGTGGTGGTGAAGAACATCGGCCCGCAGCTGGCACGCCTGATCGGTATCGCCGGCGCCACCGTGCTCGGTTCCGGCGAAATCGTGATGATCCTCAATCCGGTGCCGCTGGCGCAGCGCGCCGCCCAGGAAAACCAGCGTGCGCCGCGCCTGCTGCCGTCCGACCAGTCCGGGCAGCTGGGCGCGGTGGCCGAACTGCGGCCGGCGCGGCCGTCCGAACCGGTGGCCGGGCTGCGCACGCAGAACATCGTGATGGTGGTCGACGATTCGCTGACGGTGCGGCGCGTCACGCAACGCCTGCTGGCGCGCGAAGGCTACCAGGTGGTGCTGGCCAAGGATGGCGTCGATGCGCTGCAGCAGCTGCAGGCGATCACGCCGGACGTGATGCTGGTCGACATCGAGATGCCGCGCATGGACGGCTTCGACCTGACCCGCAACGTGCGCGGCGACGAGCGCACGCGGCAGATCCCGATCATCATGATCACCTCGCGCACCGCCGCCAAGCACCGCAACTATGCGCTGGAACTCGGCGTCAACGAATACCTCGGCAAGCCGTATCGCGAAGAGGATTTGCTGGCGGCGATCCAGGGCTTCATCCGCGCCGGCGAAACCACCGCGTAAGCGGTCACGGCGGCGGCGCGGGCGCCGCCGGAGTTTTGCTTGCTCCTTGCCTTGCATCGCGGAATGCTGGGAGTATGTGCAAAATCATAAGGACTGGCGCCCGGTGCAGACGGCCTGCATGGGGAGTATATGAATCCGGCGGTTCCATGCGCCAGCCCTTGGCCCTGGTCGGCCAGCCGCATCGCGGGTCGTGCCGGCTGCCGCAGCGGCGGATGCGAAGCTGCTAAAATGCCGGCATGGCGACGCACCGCACTTCCCGCAAATCTCCTCGTTCCTCCGGCGCCGCGCATGGCGCGAGCGATCCGGATGCCGCTGTTCCGGCCGAATCCGGCCGTCAACTCGATCTGTCCAACCATTTCCTGATCGCCATGCCGAGCATGCTCGATCCGATCTTCGGCGGCACCGTGATCTATCTGTGTGAGCACAACGCCAACGGCGCGCTCGGCGTGGTCATCAACAAGCCGACCGACATGACGATGGAAGTGCTGTTCGAACGGATCGACCTGAAACTGGAAATCGCTCCCGCCGAGCCGACGCCGGTGATGTTCGGCGGCCCGGTGCAGGTCGAACGCGGCTTCGTGCTGCATTCGCCGATGCGCGAGTATTCGTCGACGCTGAAGGTCAGCGAGGAAGTCGCGCTGACCACCTCGAAGGACGTGCTGGAAGCGGCCGCCCACGGCGACGGCCCGGCGCACATGCTGGTCAGCCTCGGCTGCGCCGGCTGGAGCCCCGGCCAGCTGGAAGAAGAACTGGCCCGCAACGGCTGGCTGACGGTGCCGGCCGACCCGGCGATCATTTTCGAGCGGCCGGTGGCGGAACGCTTCAGCGCCGCGCTTGGCCTGCTGGGCATCGATCCGGTCATGCTGACCGCCGAGTCGGGACGCGCCTGAGCGCCGCGCGGTGTGGAGACGGTGCTCGGTTTCGACTTCGGCCTGCAAAGGATAGGCGTGGCGGTCGGCAACACGCTGTTGCGCCAGGCGCAGCCGCTGACCATCATCGACGCCGCCGCCAATGACGCCAAGTTCGCCGCCGTCGCCACCTTGCTGCGCGAGTGGCAGCCGGCGCGCTGCATCGTCGGCCTGCCGCTGCACCCGGACGGCGCGCCGCACGCGATGACGGCGCGTTGCCGGCGCTTCGCCAACCAGCTGCATGGCCGCTTCGGCCTGCCGGTGGAACTGGTGGACGAGCGCTATTCGTCGGCGGTGGTCGAAGCCGGGCGCGGCCAGCGCATCGACGCCGAGGCGGCCGCCGTCATCCTGCAACAATACTTCTCGACGCTACCCCAATGAGCATTCCGAATCCGCAACTCGACGCCGAACTTCTTTACGCGCAACTGCTCGATCAGGTGCGCGCCGGCCTGGCGCAGGCCGAGCGGCTGGCCATCGTCGGCATCCATTCCGGCGGCGCCTGGCTGGCCGAGCGGCTGGCGCAGGCGCTGCGGCTGGAAGACCGGCTCGGCTTCATCGACGTTTCGTTCTACCGCGACGACTACGCCGAAAAGGGCTTGCCGGCCGAGGTCAAGCCGAGCCAGATTCCGTTCGAGGTCGGCGACGCCACCATCCTGCTGGTGGATGACGTGCTGTACACCGGCCGCACCACGCGCGCGGCGATCAACGAACTGTTCGACTACGGCCGGCCGGCGCGCATCATGCTGGCCGCGCTGGTCGATCGCGGCGGCCGCGAACTGCCGATCGCCGCCGATTTCGTCGCCGCCACCGTCGAGCTGGAGCGCGGCCGCAGCCTGGTCCTGCAGCGCGCCGCCGACGGCGCATTTTCCTTTACGGTGAACCATGCATAACCCGCAACTGAACAAGAATGGCGAACTGCAGCACCTGCTGACCATCGACGGGCTGCCGCGGGCGGTCGTCACGCAGATTCTCGATACCGCCGAATCCTTTGTCGGCCTCGGCGACCGCGAAGTGAAGAAGGTGCCGCTGATGCGTGGCAAGAGCGTGTTCAACCTGTTCTTCGAGAATTCGACGCGCACCCGCACCACCTTCGAAATCGCTTCCAAGCGCTTGTCGGCCGATGTCATCAACCTGAACATTTCGGCATCCAGCACCAGCAAGGGCGAATCGCTGCTGGACACCATCGACAACCTGGCGGCGATGCACGCCGACATGTTCGTCGTGCGCCACGCGGAATCCGGCGCGCCCTACCTGATCGCCAAGCACCTGATCGATACCCGGCAGTCGCACGTACACGTGGTCAACGCCGGCGACGGCCGCCACGCGCACCCGACCCAGGGCTTGCTCGACATGTACACGATCCGCCACTACAAGAAGGATTTTTCCAACCTGACGGTGGCGATCGTCGGCGACATCCTGCACAGCCGCGTCGCCCGTTCCGACATCCACGGCCTGACCACGCTGGGCGTGCCGGAAGTGCGCGTGATCGGTCCGCGCACGCTGCTGCCGGGCGGGCTGGAACAGATGGGCGTGCGCGTGTTCACCGACATCACCGAAGGCTTGAAGGGCGTCGACGTGATCATCATGCTGCGGCTGCAGAACGAGCGGATGAGCGGCGCGCTGTTGCCATCGGCGCAGGAATTCTTCAAGAGCTACGGCCTGACGCCGGAACGGCTGGCGCTGGCCAAGCCAGACGCGATCGTCATGCACCCCGGCCCGATGAACCGCGGCGTCGAAATCGACTCGGCGGTCGCCGACGGCGCCCAGGCGGTGATCCTGCCGCAGGTGACGTTCGGCATCGCGGTGCGGATGGCGGTGATGAGTATCGTGGCGGGAAATTAGTTTGATTGCGGGACAGAGTTAAGCGAAGCGGTACTCTGTCCCCAACAAATCAAGGAAGAGGTCGAGCAAGGTTGGCTTGAGTAGAAAGGCAGCTTTGGCAAGTATCCACGCCACCGAATACTGTCTTCAATGAATCGGGAAAATGGCTTTCCATGTCTATTTGTTGCGATGTGTCGACCACAGTTACTACGTCGGTCATACAGATAATCTGGAATCGAGGATCGCACAGCACCAGACCGGTGAATTGCCTGGATATACCGCGACCCGGCGGCCCGTGATGCTGCTGAAATCGGAATTTTTCGCCACCAGAGAAGAAGCACTGGCGGCGGAAAGACAGTTGAAGGGATGGGGCCGTGCCAAAAAGGAGGCATGGGTCAAGGGTGATTTTGGTTTATTGAAGCAGCTTGCCAAAAAGAATTTTGCGAAGCGCGCCTGAGCGAAGGAAAGTCGAAACGGGTTGTGGCAGGCGGCTGTCCTTCGATACGGCGCTTTGCGCCTACTCAGGACGAACGGCTGTCAAACGGGCGGACGGTTGCAGAGCCGAACGGATCCACAACCCCGTTCGCCCTGAGTAGCCCGCAGGGCGTATCGAAGGGCCGGCAATGACCATTTCGATACGCTAAAACAGTAGAAGCAAGTACGCACGAAAGCGTAATGAAGAGCGTCAACAAGGTAAAAATGAACATCCACATCCAGAACGGTCGCCTGATCGATCCCGCCAGCGGCACCGACACCGTTGCCGATCTCTATATTGCCGATGGCCGCATCGCCGCCATCGGCGCCGCCCCGGACGGCTTCCGCGCCGCGCGCAGCATCGACGCGCGCGGCCTGGTGGTGGCGCCCGGCCTGGTCGATCTGTCGGTGCGCCTGCGCGAGCCCGGCTATGAATACAAGGCGACGCTGGAATCGGAAATGCAGGCGGCGCTGCAGGGCGGCGTCACCAGTCTGGTCTGTCCGCCGGATACCGATCCGGTGCTGGACGAGCCGGGACTGGTGGAAATGCTGAAGCATCGCGCCAAGACGCTGGACCAGGCGCATGTCTACCCGCTCGGCGCGCTGACGGCCGGCCTGAAGGGCGAGAAGCTGACCGAAATGGCCGAGCTGACCGAAGCCGGCTGCGTCGGCTTCGCGCAGGCGGAACAGCCGATCACCGACACCACCGTGCTGCTGCGCGCGCTGCAGTACGCGCAGACCTTCGGCTACACCGTCTGGCTGCGGCCGCAAGACCCGTATCTGGGGCGCGGCGGCATCGCCCACAGCGGCCCGGTGGCCTCGCGTCTCGGTCTGGCCGGCGTGCCGGTGATGGCGGAAACCATCGCGCTGAACACCATTCTGGAACTGATGCGGGCCTCCGGCGCGCGCGTCCATCTGTGCCGGATTTCCTCGGCGGCCGGAGTCGAGCTGGTGCGCGCCGCCAAGCGCGAAGGCTTGCCGCTGAGCTGCGACGTCGGCGTCCACCACGTCCATCTGACCGAAATGGACATCGGCTATTTCGATTCCAATGCCCGCGTGACGCCGCCGTTCCGCTCGCAGCGCGACCGCGAAGCGATCCGTGCCGGCCTCGCCGACGGCACCATCGATGCGATCTGCTCCGACCACACACCGGTCGACGACGACGAAAAGCTGCGCCCGTTCGGCGAAGCCTCGCCCGGCGCCACCGGCCTCGAACTGCTGCTGGCGCTGACGCTGAAGTGGGCGGAGGAAACCGCCACGCCGCTGCCGCGCGCGCTGGCCCGGATCAGCAGCGAAGCGGCGCGCGCCGCCAGCCTGCCGGGCGGCCGGCTGGAAGTCGGCGCCGCCGCCGACCTGTGCCTGTTCGACCCCGCCGCCCGCTGGCTGGTGACGCCGGCGGCGCTGGCCAGCCAGGGCAAGCACACGCCTTTCCTCGGCTACGAACTGGCCGGCCGCGTGCGCGCCACCATCATCGGGGGGCGGGTTGCGCATGAGGCGAGGGGTTGAGCCTTGCATCGTTTGATGCCGTTCTTGCTTGCGCGGAAATGCGGGGCGGCAAGTTGTCGGTTTTGTCGTTGGCGCGCAGGGGAGCAGGGAATTCAGTGTGATTTCACCATTTCGCCAGTGCCGGGTTCACCCTGTGCGGCGAACGCCACCAGGTTCCCCCTTGCAGGGCGCGTTTGCGCTTGCAAGCGCAAACCGTGTCGCAGGCAGGCCGCATGCGGCCCGAAACCCCTGCTCCACCCTGCGCGGGAGCGACAGAGTGGAAAGTGTGCGGCTCATTTGAACCATTCCCGATCTGCGCCGGGTGGTGGAATATCGGAGCGCGATAACCCATCCAGCTGTCGTTCCCGCGCAGGCGGGAACCTACTGGCGTTCGTCACCAGAGCGAACCGGATGAAATGGGCAAACAATGTTGTTGTCCGCACCGGAAAGACAGTTACCAGGGAGTCGGTAATTTCGACGATTTTCTAAAAATAGGGGAGTATGCCTAAAAACCATGCCTTTCCCGTAATCAGGGCGCCCAACTTCAAAAATGCACCACCCAGTATGAGTTTCAACCGCATTCCCAGATGATCTTTTTCAAGCTGTTGCGCGTGATCCTGCACCTGCTGCTCGGCCTGCTGGTCTGCGCGCTGATGTTCCCCTGCAGCAGCCGTGCCGGACGCGAACGCCATGTGCGGCGCTGGTCCGCCCGGCTGCTGCGCCTGTGCGGCGTGCGGCTGGAGGTGCGCGACAGCGCCGGCGGCGCCGATACGGCCCCCGCGCTGGTGGTGGCCAATCACATTTCCTGGATCGACGTGTTCGTCATCAACGCGGTGGCGCCGTGCCGCTTCGTCGCCAAATCCGACATCCGCGACTGGCCGCTGATCGGCTGGCTGTGCCAGCGCGCCGGCACCGTGTTCATCGCGCGCGGGCGCCAGCGCGACGTGCGGCGCATCTATCACGGGCTGGTGGAGGATTTGCGCGGCGGCGAGCGGATCGCCTTCTTCCCGGAAGGCACCACCGCCGGCCAGGGCAGTTTGCTGCCGTTTCACGCCAATCTGTTCGAGGCGGCGCTGGACATCGCGCCGGTGCAGCCGTATGCGCTACGGTATCTCGATGACGCCGGCCGGCCGCATCCGGCCGCCGACTTCATCGGCGACACCACGTTCGCGCAGAGCATGCTGGCGATTCTGAAAAGCGGCGGCATGCGTGCCGAACTGCTGCGGCTGCCCTTGCTCGACACCGCCGGTACCGATCGCCGGCAACTGGCGCAGGCCGCCCGTGGCGCGATCGCCGATGCGCTCGGCATCGCTGTGGATGCGCCGGCGCCGCCGGCGGGTAGCGAAGCGCCGGTTTCCGGGGCCGAGGCAGAGGTACCACTGGCCGCCTCAGCCGGCCGCTGAAGCGGCAGCGCCCGGCTGCCGGTACTGCGGGCACTGCACCTGCAAGGGTTGGCGGTCATGCAGCCGCAGCGCGGTCAATTGGCCGCCCCAGACGCAGCCGGTATCGAGCGCGATCAGGTTCGGCCGCAGCATCAGCCCCAGCGTCGACCAGTGGCCGAACACTACCGTGATGTCGGCGCTTTGCCGCTGCGGTACCTCGAACCACGGCATGAAGCCGGGCGGCGCCGCATCCAGCCCTTCCTTGGCGGCGAATTCCATTTCGCCGTCGGTGCTGCAAAAGCGCAGCCGGGTCAGGCCGTTGACAATGCAGCGCAGCCGCGCGCTGCCCTGCAACGCATCGTCCCAGCGCAGCGGCGTGTTGCCGTACATCTCGCGCAGGAAATCCACCCAGGCCGGGCCGCGCAACGCGGTTTCGACTTCGCCGGCCAGCGCCCGGGTCTGCGCGGCGCTCCATTGCGGCAGTACGCCGGCATGCACCAGCAGGTGGCCATCGGCCAGGTGCGCCAGCGGCCGGTGGCGCAGCCAGTCGAGCAGTTCGTCGCGGTCCGGCGCGGCCAGGATGTCGGCCATCGTGTCGGAACGGTGCGGATTGCGGATGCCGTGCGCGACCGCCAGCAGGTGCAGATCGTGGTTGCCGAGCACCACGGTGGCGCGCGCGCCGAGCGCCTTGACGCGGCGCAGCGTCGCCAGCGATTGCGGCCCGCGGTTGATCAGGTCGCCGGCGAACCAGAGCGGGGCACCGGGGTCGGCGGCATCGATGCGCTCCAGCAGTGCTTCCAGGCTGGCGTGGCAACCTTGCAGGTCGCCGATCGCATAAGTGGTGGGCATGGGAAAAAGCCAATCGGTGGATGATGGCGCCATTGTAGTGGCAGGTGCGTTTCGGCCGCCGCTACCGGCGCCGCGAAAGCGGCCGGGCCGTTGTTTCATTTAAAATAGCGGGCTTGTTACATTCTGGCCAAAAGCAAGGAACGCAACATGATATTGGTAACAGGCGGCGCCGGCTTCATCGGCTCGAATTTCGTGCTGGACTGGCTGGCGCAAAGCGATGAGCCGGTACTTAATATCGACAAACTGACCTATGCCGGCAATCTGAACAACCTCGCCAGCCTGCGCGGCGATGCCCGCCACCTGTTCGTACAGGCCGACATTTGTGACGGTGCCCGCATGGCGGAACTGCTGGCCAGGCACCGGCCGCGCGCGATCGTCCACTTCGCCGCCGAAAGTCACGTCGATCGTTCCATCCTCGGCCCGGCCGCCTTCGTCACCACCAACGTCAACGGCACGTTCAGCCTGCTGGAAGCGGCGCGCGGCTATTGGAGCGGGCTGGACAAGGCCGGCCGGCGCGATTTCCGCTTCCTGCACGTTTCCACCGACGAGGTCTACGGCACGCTCGGCCCCGCCGACCCGCCGTTTTCCGAAACCACGCCGTATGCGCCGAACAGCCCGTATTCGGCCTCGAAGGCGGCGGCGGATCACTTGGTGCGCGCCTATCACCACACCTACGGCCTGCCGACGCTGACCACCAACTGCTCGAACAACTACGGTCCCTACCATTTCCCGGAAAAGCTGATTCCGCTGATGATCGCCAACGCGCTCGCCGGCCAGCCGCTGCCGATCTATGGCGATGGCCAGCAGGTGCGCGACTGGCTCTATGTGAGCGATCACTGCGCGGCGATCCGCAGGGTGCTGGAAGCCGGCCGTCCCGGCGAAACCTACAATGTTGGCGGCTGGAACGAAATGACCAATCTGCAAGTCGTACACACATTGTGCGACATGCTGGACCAGGCGGCACCCGGCGCCGCGTCCTACCGCCAGCAGATCAGCTACGTCACCGACCGCCCCGGCCACGACCGCCGCTATGCGATCGATGCCCGCAAGATCGAGCGCGAACTGGGCTGGAAGCCGGCGGAAACCTTCGCCAGCGGCATCGGCAAGACGGTGCGCTGGTATCTGGCGAATCAGGACTGGGTGCGCGACGTGCAGTCCGGCGATTACCTGAAGTGGATGGCGACCCAATATGGCGCGGCGGATGCCGCCGAACCGGCAAGGAGCCACGGATGATGCATATACTCCCCTTCATGCTGCCCTGTAGCGGGCGCCGGTATTCATAAATTTCAACATACTCCCTATATGTCAGTTTCCCGTAAAGGCATCATCCTGGCCGGCGGCTCCGGCACGCGGCTGTATCCGGTGACCATGTCGGTCTCCAAGCAACTGCTGCCGGTGTACGACAAGCCGATGATCTACTACCCGCTGACAACGCTGATGCTGGCCGGAATCCGCGACATCCTGATCATCTCGACGCCGCAGGACACGCCGCGCTTTTCCGAGTTGCTGGGCGACGGCAGCCAGTGGGGACTGAATTTGCAGTACGCGGTGCAGCCGTCGCCGGACGGCCTGGCGCAGGCTTTCATCATCGGCCGCGAATTCGTCGGGAACGCGCCGTCGGCGCTGATTCTAGGAGATAACATTTATTACGGGAATGCATTGGAAGCCCAATTACGAACAGCTACTGAACGACTTAAAGGGTCTACTGTATTTGCCTATCGTGTAAATGATCCAGGCCGTTATGGCGTGGTGGAATTTGATGTAGAGCGCCATGCAATTAGCGTTGAAGAAAAACCATCGCGACCTAAGTCCAATTATGCAGTGACAGGTCTATATTTTTATGACAATCAAGTTTGCAATATTGCTACTAATGTCACTGCTTCTGCACGTGGCGAATTGGAAATCACTGATGTCAACCGCGTTTACCTGGAGCAGGGAGAACTGAACGTCGAAATTATGGGGCGTGGTATGGCATGGCTTGATACCGGCACACATGATTCTTTGCTCGAAGCAGGTCAGTTTATTGCTACTATTGAAAACCGTCAGGGATTGAAAATCGCTTGTCCTGAAGAAATCGCGTATCGAAGAGGTTATATCAGTGCAGTTCAGCTTGAAAAACTTGCGCAACCGCTAAATAAAAATGGTTATGGGCGTTACTTACTTCAATTGCTAAACAGTCCGACGTTTTGATCATGAAGATCACCGTTGCTTCGATACCTGATGTTTTCACCCTAGAGCCTGAAGTCTTTCAAGACAATCGCGGTTTTTTTTATGAAAGCTTCAATCAGCGCCAATTTAGGGAGCTAACTGGCATCACGGTTAAGTTTGTCCAAGACAATCACTCTAAATCCGCGAAAAATGTTCTTCGTGGTCTGCATTATCAAATTCAGCGGCCACAGGGAAAATTAGTTCGTGTGGTGGCGGGTGAAGTATTCGATGTCGCCGTTGATATTCGTAGAAAATCCCCTACATTTGGAAAATGGGTCAGTACATATTTGTCCGCTGATAATATGCATCAACGCTGGATTCCAGCTGGGTTCGCGCACGGTTTTGCCATTATTAGTGAATCCGCGGAGCTATTGTATAAGACGACCGATTATTGGCGTCCTGAATTTGAACGCTGTATTTTATGGAATGATCCTGTTATAGATATTAAGTGGCCGCTAGCTGTGGAACCAGTACTTTCTAGTAAAGATAAATTAGGTGATCCACTGGTTTATGCAGAAGTTTTCGAATGAAAGTATCGATCAATACCTGATTCTCGCATCTACGTAGAGACACCGATACGTAGATAATATTTAGATTCTTCATTTCCGGATCATGACTCGTATTCGTATCTTGTTAACCGGGAGAACTGGCCAAGTTGGTTATGAACTTGAGCGTAGTTTGCAAGGCTTAGGTGAAATTATCGCGCCTCGACGCGACCAGATGGACCTCTCAAACTTGGCCCAAGTACGCGATACCATTCGAATTGTCAAGCCAAACCTGATTATTAATGCGGCGGCATACACATCTGTAGATAAGGCAGAAAATGAACCACAACTGGTAATGCGTATCAACAGCGACGCTACTGGTTTAATGGCTGCAGAAGCCAAAAAGCTTGGTGCGATGATGATTCACTATAGCACCGACTATGTCTTTGACGGTACCAAGAACACACCCTACGTTGAATCCGACTCTACTTGCCCAGTTAATGTATATGGCACGTCCAAAAGAGCGGGTGAAAAAGCAATACAGGCTGTTGGCATCCCACATTTAATTCTACGTACTAGTTGGGTTTATGGCTTGCGCCGACATAATTTTCTGCGCACCATTTTGCAACAAGCGCAAAAGCGCAAAGAACTGCGCATTATCGATGAACAATACGGATCGCCAACCTGGTGTCGTACTATTGCTGATATTACCGCTCATGTCGTGGCGCAAGGTTGCTCTGCACGAGTTGAGCAGGAATGGTGGTTTCAGAGAACGGGAACCTATCATTTAAGTGCTCAGGGCCAAACAACGTGGTATGGTTTTGCCAAAGAAATTTTGAGCTATATTGGTATCACTAAATATCCAGTACTGTTCCCTATTCGAATTAAAGACTATCCATTGCCAGCCAAGAGGCCGATAAACTCTGTTTTAAATACTGATTATTTTCAACAGACCTTTTGTGACATTCCGCAATGGCAGGAAGCATTGTGGCTATGTTTGGGAAAATAGAGTTTTTGCGTTGCAATTGACGGAGTAATACGCCTAATGCGGCGAAGTAAGTCATGTCGGATCGTATCAATCGTGTTTTGTTAAATATCACCCATATCAAATAAATACTTGAATGTGCCTTTGCGTTCTTGAAAATAGCTATTGTGGAAATAAAATAAATAGGCTTTGCAGTGTTATTTTTAATTTAAAATAATATATAGATTTAGTTAATTAAAATGAGTGATACTAATCCAATCTACGTAACGCAACCCTATCTTCCTCCCTTGGAAGAATTTTTTCCATATTTGGAGGATATTTGGAATAGAAAAATTCTGACCAATGGTGGGCCGTTTCATCAGAAGTTAGAAAAAGCACTATGTGATTATTTAGGTGTCGAGCATCTTGCATTGTTTTCAAATGGTACGATTGCCCTTATTGCTGCTATCCAAACATTGCAACTCACCGGGGAAGTCATTACGACACCATATTCATTCGTGGCGACAGCTCATGCTTTGTTGTGGAATGGAATTAAACCGGTATTTGTGGATATCGATCCGGATACGCTTAATTTAGATCCAAATAAAATTGAGGCGGCTATTACTCCGCATACTACTGCCATCATGCCAGTACATTGCTACGGTCACCCTTGCGAAGTCGACGCAATACAAAAGATCGCTGACAATTATAATCTCAAGGTGATTTATGACGCCGCGCATGCCTTTGGCGTACGGAGGCAAGATAAAAGTGTACTTTGCTTTGGAGATTTATCTGTACTCAGCTTTCATGCTACCAAGGTATTTAATACGTTTGAAGGAGGGGCAATTGTTTGTAGAGATGCAGAAACAAAGTTGCGTATTGATCAATTGAAGAATTTTGGTTTTGTAGACGAAACAACGGTAGTTGCTTCCGGTATCAATGGGAAAATGAGCGAAATTAACGCAGCCTTCGGTTTGCTCCAATTACAACATATTTCGGAAATTATACAACGACGTAGAGAAATTGCGGAGATATATCGGGAGCAGTTAAAGGATGTCGTAGGGATCGGCTGTCTACCTAGCGCTAGGCAGGCGGTGCACAACAATGCCTACTTCCCGATTTTAGTTCGCCCCAATTATCTCTTGAGTCGGAATCAGTTATATAACAAGCTTAAGGACCAGGGAATTTTTGCGCGACGATATTTTTTTCCACTGATTTCTGATTTTCCTATGTATCGAGCGCTGCCATCAGCTAGGAAAAATAATTTACCAGTGGCAACTAATGCTGCAAACGAAGTACTCTGTTTGCCGATTTATCCGGCGCTTTCAAAGGAAGATCAGTGGAGAATTATTTCCTCTATAAAGGAGGTGTAAAATGATCGAGAGAATAGTTATTTTTTGGTGCGGGTGGATTTGGTCGGGAAACTCTTCAAATAATTCATGATATAAATAAAATAGATAAATTTTCAAAAATGAGAGGTATTGGGATTTATAGCTGATTCTCAATACATTGGCGATCAAAAAATAAATGGCTTGCCAATTTTGGGTTCCATTGATTGGCTAAAAAACAAACCTGAAGTAAAAGTCGTGGTGGCTATTGGTTCTCCATCTCTGCGTTGTCGAATAGTTGGAAAAATAGAAAATCAAATTACAAATTCTTTTCCTGTGGGGAAATTATGCCACTTTGAATCCGGGCGTAAATATCTCCGGAAATGCAAAGATTGGAGACGGTTGCGAGGTAGGAACTGGGAGTGTGGTTATTCCTAATGTGAAAATTGGTGACTGGTCGATTCTTGGTGCAGGAAGTGTTGCAGCTAAATCACTTCCACCTGATGTTACAGCAGTTGGAGCGCCTGAAAAAATAATTAAAATCCGAAAAAAGGTTGGCACTGCGGAAATCATGGTTAACAAATAATATGTCTTTGAGGGATAATATAATATCTAATTACGCTAGCCAATTATATGTTATGGCTGTCGGAGTTATCGTTGTTCCGCTATATATTAAATATATGGGAGCTGAGGCGTATGGGCTCGTAGGTTTTTTTGCAATGTTGCAGGCATGGTTCAATATGCTTGATATGGGCCTAACGCCAACCACGGCACGAGAAGCAGCGCGTTTCCATGGTGGTGCGATGGATGCGCTGTCGTTTCGTCGTGTGATACGAGCTTTGGAAGGTTTTTTTTTCGCCATAGCCCTTTTAGGGGCAGCATTTTTGTTTTTCAATGCAGATTGGATTGCTACTCGCTGGCTCAATGTCGGCAAATTGGAGGCAATTCAGGCCGTCATCGCTTTGAAGCTGATGGCCCCAATTATTGCTCTTAGGTGGATGTGTGGACTCTATCGTGGGGTGATTACTGGGGCGGAAAAGCTGGTGTGGTTAAGTGGATTTAATAGCGTAGTGGCAACTTTTCGTTCTTTTTTAACATTGCCCGTCTTAATATTCATAAGCGCTACTCCTCTAGCATTTTTTATTTTCCAGTTGGGCATAGCAATCTTTGAAATATTAATTTTGGCATGGGTAAGTTACCGTCTGCTGCCTATTATACCTAGTGGACAACGGATTAGGTGGCAATGGGCACCTCTTCGACCCTTGGTGGGATTTTCTCTGTCGGCGGCTTTCACTGCATCGGTATGGATGCTAGTTACGCAAACGGATAAATTAATACTATCTAGGATACTGTCACTTAGCGATTATGGCTATTTTACTGTGGCAGTGTTAATTGCTAGTGGCATTACGTTGATTAGTGGACCTATTAGTGGTGCTATCATGCCACGAATGGTGCGCCTACAAGCCGAAGCACAGGATGAGAAATTGATTATAGTGTATCGGCAAGCCACCAAAATTGTCGCCGTAATTGTTATCCCGGTGGCCTTGATATTGATATTTTTTTCACGCCAAATTTTATGGGCTTGGACTGGCGAAATAAATTTGGTGGAAAAAATAGCGCCAGTGCTTACTCTGTATGCAGCTGGATACGGAATTCTTGCTGTGGGCGCCTTTCCCTATTATTTGCAATATGCGAAAGGTAATCTTAGGTTGCATCTGATAGGGAGTTTATTTTTTTTGTTCTTGTTAATCCCTTCGGTAATTTGGGCTTCTGTCAACCATGGTATGGCGGGAGCAGGATGGGCATGGTTTCTCTCTAATTTCATATATTTCATTATATGGGTACCAATGGTGCATCGCCGTTTCGCAAAAGGTATGCATAAAGATTGGATATTTCATGATATTTTGAAATCTTCGTGGATGGGCTTTTTTGTTGTAGTTATTGCGTATATGGTCATTCCTGAAAGTCAAAGTCGATTTTTTAGTGCTGTTCAATTGGTTTTGTTATTGATTGGATCGATAATATTTTCTTGTTGTACATCTGGTATTTGGAGGGAGGCGATTGTGAGAAAGGTGATTTGATGAAGAAAATTGCTTTTGTTGGTACAGTCAACGCTATGCCGATGATGTACGCCAAAAAATTCAAGGCGGCTGGTTATGACACAATTTATGTGGTCGATGTGAGTGCTGATAATAAACTGTCTCGGCCAGAGGCTCATTTCCCAGACGTTCAATATCCTTACGAAAAATGGGTCAAGGAATTATTAATAAAACGCCCTTCTCTTAAAAGCGTATTGCCTAGGATTTTTTTTCGAAAAATTATAAACCAAGTATCTTGTAGAGATGTATATTTTTTGTGTGATTGGTACATTTCGATTGCACCATTTCTTTCACAAAAGGCAACAGTTATAATCCTTCCGCACGGTGCTGATCTTGATACGTGGTGTAATGAAAGCAAAGCCGATCAAATTGCGAGATCGGGAAAATTTTCGTTTTTTTTCCCATTAAAGAAAATCATTGCAAAAATAATTATTAATAATATGAGGAAAGGATTATCTCGAGCTGATGCTATTACCTATTTTCCGGAAAAATTCAATGAGGACGGCGATCTAGTGCTACGGGAATTTGATGGGAAAAAAATTTTTAGGCGTTATGACGTTGATTTGAGTTTGGTAAATTTATCAAACCACGAAAAAGAAGGCGATTTGTTAACTATCTGCTCCGCCGTGCGATTTGATTATATTGATAAAAATGACTCGGGAAATAAGTATTTGAAGGGGAATGATGTAATAATTAGGGGAATTTCCAAATATTACCGAGAGCATTCAAAAAAAATCCGTGTTTTATTTTTTAACAAGGGCCGGGATTTGATGGAGGCGAAACGACTTTGCGTCGACGAGGGAATAGCTGATGTGGTTGAATGGAAAGATACCGTACCACTTCGAGAGTTAATTGATATATACAACAGATCAGATATTTGTTTCGATCAAGTTGGTCGACATTGGATGGGGGCTGTTGGTGTATATGCGCTGTTGGCGAATAAGCCGCTTATAGCGAATTATCGGCCGGAGATATTGGATGGACAATTGAAGGGAATTAATCCAATTCTTCAAGCTTCTACTGTAGATCAAGTTTTCAATAATTTGTTGAGGCTTAGCGATCCTGTGGAAAGATTGTGCGTGGGTTCAAAAGGTAGGGAGTTCGCATCAAATAATTTCGATGCAGATAATTTGTTTCATGAATATGTAAACTATATAGAAAATAATTAATAAGTGTGAGATTGGTTTTTGTGCGTGAGAAATTTTCTCCACGAAAATTATTTAAGGATGCGTAGAGGGATACAAAAAAAATGAATTTTTACGCCATTCCTTTTGCTGTTTCTTTGTTGATGGGGTTTTTTAATAGAAGAAACAGATATATTTATTGGCTGTTTATTTTTCTTGTCGCTCTTTTTGTCGGATTGCGAGGAAATGTTGATCCAGATTATTTAAATTACAATTATATATTTAATATTAGTCCCTCGATAGGAGAGGGGTGGGGCACCTTGGTTGCTCATATTGAAGAAGTTAAATTAGAACCCGTATTTCTTTTGGTGGTCTCTTTTCTTAAAGAGAGCGGTGCAAATTTCGTATTTTTGAATTTAATTTGCTCCTGGGTTTGCTTTTTTTTCTTAAAAAAAATATGCGCATTCAATGAAAATTATTGGATTTCATTTTCTTATATTTATGCAAATGCTTTTGTTGGGTTGTGGGTTCAAATTAGATTTGGGGTGGCAATTTTTTTAACGGCGTATGCAATTTTGTTGTTTTCAGAAAAGCATAAAATAAAATCAATTTTTATTTTTGTTGTGTCAATGTTGGTTCAAAGCGCATCAATAATTTATCTCCCAATCATTTTTTCATATCGAATAATTGAAACATTTAAAATAAATATCTGGAAGTTTTTTATTTTTATTTTTGTTTTCTCTATTCCATTGTCTTTGCTCCCGCTAAGGGCGCAAATTGGAGATTTTTTGATTTTTTTCAATCAGAGGTATTTTGAATATGCTTTGGAAGGAGGTGGAACTTATATTTCTTTTCTCTATAGGGTGGCCTTAATTTCTGTTTTGTTTTTTTTGATAAAAAAAGACAAGGTGCTAGAAGAGTTTGAAAAAATAATGATGGTGATGGTGATGTTTTCTTTGCTTATTTGGGCAATTGCTTGGCAGTTTCCTATTCTTTATAGAATCGGTACTCTATGTGATACGGGGTTTTTATTGTTTTTGAATAGAAAAATTTATTCCCGTCGGGCCAAATATTTATTTGCAAGTTCTATTATTTTTTTTGTGGGGGTAATTCGACTGGCCTCGGCGATGCAGCCTATGAGGGATTATATTCCCTTTTTTGAATGAGGATAGTCTGGTAAATTGAATTTGGTTGCTTTTGGTCGAATTGTAGTTTCGCAATTTAATTTTAACAACTGATCTAGTGATTTTTGTGAAAAAAATACTGATAAACGCGGCTAATCTTCATAATGGCGGCGCAATTCAAGTTGCAGTTTCTTTTTTGCATGAATTATTTAAGGCTTCAGATTTTTTTAATGAATATAATGTAACTATTTTTGCCTCTTCCGAGGTTGATGTTGATTTGCGGAATTTGGGATTGGATGTGGATCAATTTTCAAATTATATGATTGTGGATGTATATGGATTGGAGGCGTTGAAAGGAAAAGTCGCAAGAAAATTCTACGGGTATGATTTAGTATTTACAATATTCGGCCCATTGTATTTGCCGATTAGAGTGCCTAACCAAATCGTGGGGTTTGCTCAACCTTGGATATTATACCCTGATAATGAAATTAGTCGATCTGAGAAGTTTTTTTACTACCTTAAAAATCGCCTAAAATTTTCCATTCAATGGTTTTTTTTTAGATTTTCAGCTACCTGCTTGATTGTAGAACTACCGCATGTCAAACGTCGACTTGTTACATTTAAAAGATACTCGCAAGAAAAAATCTATGTCGTTAGAAATTGCATTTCTCCTGTTTATTTAGATCGGACTAAATGGTTGCCATTGTCTAAACCTCTAAAGGTGGAAAAGGAGGTAATCAAAATTGGATATGTTTCGCGTGCATACCCTCATAAAAATCTTTTGATTCTTCTGGACGTGGCGAAACAGCTAATGGATCAGCCGAGGCGAGTTGAATTTTTTGTTACTTTGAAGGATGAGGAATGGGAGAATTTTTCTTTGGAATATCGGTCTGTTATTAAAAATGTAGGGCCTTTAAAAATAAGTCAATGCCCTAGTTTTTATCAAGCTATGGATGGGGTAATTTTTACTAGCTTATTGGAATGTTTTTCGGCAACGCCAATTGAGGCTATGATGATGCATTTACCTTTATTTGCTTCGGATCGTGGATTTGTTCGTGATGTGTGCGCTGGACATGCTGTCTATATTGATCCTGAGGATTCTAGAGATATTGCAGTAAAAATTAAGAAATGGTTTTTTGAAAAAAAAATAGAAGAAAAAATATTTCATTTGGAAAATGCATATGCGTATGCATTAAAAATGCCAAGTAATAAAGATCGGGCGGACGATTACGTAAATATTATTCGTGAAATGTTGAGGAAATAATAAAGAGATTATTCTGCATGTTCAAAAATAAATGTCTTTTAATTACAGGGGGGACCGGCTCTTTTGGTAATGCCGTTCTCAGGCGATTCTTGGATTCGGACCTACGTGAAATCCGTATATTCAGCCGGGATGAGAAGAAGCAGGATGACATGCGCAAGTGCTACAACAGCGCCAAGCTCAAGTTTTACATTGGTGATGTGCGCGACGAGCGCAGTGTACAGCAGGTCATGCGAGGGGTGGATTACGTCTTTCACGCCGCCGCGCTCAAACAAGTGCCTTCGTGCGAGTTCCATCCCATGCAGGCGGTACACACCAATGTGCTGGGTACCGAGAATGTGTTGGAGGCGGCGATTGCCGCAGGCGTTAAGCGTGTGGTGTGCCTGAGTACAGACAAGGCGGTGTACCCAATCAACGCCATGGGCATTAGCAAAGCCATGATGGAAAAGGTGATGGTAGCGGCCAGCCGTAACCTGCAAAACACTGGTACGGTGATCTGTGGTACGCGCTATGGCAATGTGATGGCGTCGCGAGGGTCGGTGATTCCGCTGTTTGTCGATCAGGTGTTTGCTGGCAAGCCGATTACGGTGACGGATCCCGCCATGACGCGCTTCATGATGACGCTGGCCGACGCGGTGGATTTGGTTCTGTACGCCTTTAAGCATGGTAACAATGGCGACATTTTTGTACAAAAAGCGCCAGCTGCCACGGTGCAGACGCTGGCGCAGGCGATTCTGGATTTGATGGGGCGGAAGGATCATCCCGTGCATGTGATGGGCACGCGTCATGGAGAGAAATTGTATGAGGCACTACTCAGCCGCGAAGAAATGGCTTGCGCGCAAGATATGGGTGACTATTTCCGTGTACCTCCCGATGGTCGTGATTTGAACTACGCCAAATTTGTGGAGCAGGGTGAGCAGCGTCTGACGCAAAGTACTCATGGCGATGAATACAATTCGCACAACACCACGCGGCTGGATGTGGATGGGATGAAGGCGCTACTGCTCAAGCTGGATTTCATGCAGCGCATTGCTCGGGGTGAGCGGGTGATGGCAGAGGATTGAGCGCATATGACAAAGACAGTATTGATTACTGGTGCCGATGGCTTTATCGGAAAAAACCTGCAAGCGCGTCTGGCTGAGCGCAAGGATGTCCGTGTATTGTGCTTTGGCCGCAATCAGTCGGTAGCGGCGTTGCCTGGGCTACTCCAGGAAGTGGCTTTTATTTTTCACTTGGCGGGCATCAACCGGCCACAAGACCCACGAGAATTTACTATTGGCAACGTTGGTCTAACACAGGCATTGTGCCAGGCACTTTCGGAAGAGCGTAGACAGATTCCGGTGGTGTTTACTTCCTCCACTCAGGCCGTTTTGGACAACGTCTATGGTCAAAGCAAGCGGGCAGCAGAAGAGACGCTGCTTGACCTCCAGCGGCAGCATGGTGTGCCGGTGCATATATTTCGTCTGCCCAATGTGTTCGGTAAGTGGGCGCGCCCTAACTACAACTCCGCCGTGGCGACCTTCTGCCATAACATCGGCCGCGATCTGCCGATCCAGATCAACGATCCGCAGGCGCGCGTCACTCTTGTCTATATCGACGACGTTGTGGAGCACTTTATAGCGGTGATGGATGGCAAGCAGGTTGGAGCGCCATTTGTCAGTGTCGAGCCACAATACAGTATTACAGTTGGGGAGCTGGCAGCTCAACTGAAGGTCTTCCGTGATAGTCGCAAGAGCCTGACCACCGAGCCGGTCGGTTCTGGCCTGACACGTGCGCTGTACGCCACTTACGTGAGCTACCTGCCGCCGGAGCGTTTTACTTACGAAGTGCCAAAATACGGAGACGAACGCGGCGTATTTGTGGAAATGCTCAAGACTCATGATTCAGGTCAATTTTCCTTCTTCACTGCGTACCCGGGAATTACCCGTGGTGGTCATTATCATCACTCCAAGACCGAAAAATTCCTGGTAATTAAAGGGCGGGCCTGTTTTCGCTTCCGCCATATCGTTTCCGGAGAGTTCCATGAATTATTCACCAATGGCGAAAATCCGGAAATTGTGGAGACCGTGCCGGGCTGGACGCATGATGTCACCAATGTTGGTGAAGACGAAATGGTTGTGATGCTTTGGGCAAATGAAGTCTTCGACCGCAGACATCCAGATACCTATGCGCAGCCGGTTGGGAGTGAGGCCGAGTCATTTTGAACAGAAAGTGATAATGATTAAAAAATTAAAAGTGGTTACCGTGGTTGGTACTCGCCCGGAAATTATTCGTTTGTCGCGCGTCATCGCCAAGTTGGATAGATATTGCGAACATGTATTGGTGCATACCGGGCAGAATTATGATTACGAATTGAACGAAATATTCTTCCAGGATCTGAGTATTCGCAAACCAGATTATTTTCTCAATGCCGCTGGGACTACCGGTGCGGAAACTATCGGTAACGTCATTATCGCAGTGGATAAAATGCTGGCAGAAGTGCAGCCCGAGGCTATGCTAGTGCTGGGCGATACCAACAGTTGTATGGCTGTGATCCCAGCCAAGCGACGCAAAATACCGACATTTCATATGGAAGCCGGGAATCGTTGCTTTGATATGCGGGTGCCAGAAGAAATCAATCGCCGCATCGTGGATCATACCGCGGATATTAATCTGACCTACAGTACCATTGCGCGAGATTATCTATTGCGCGAAGGCCTGTCGCCAGATATGGTGATTAAGACGGGCAGTCCGATGTTTGAGGTCCTTAACTACTATCGGGACGGGATAGAGTCATCGGACGTGTTGGAGCGTCTTGGCCTAGTGGGAACCCAATTTTTTGTGGTCAGCGCCCATCGCGAAGAAAATATTGATTCTGACAAAAATTTTCTCAAATTGGCTGAGGTTCTTAATACCGTCGCCATACACTATGGATACCCTGTCATCGTTTCCACTCATCCGCGTACTCAGAAACGAGTGGGCGCTATGGGAATTCAGTTTCATGAAAATGTCCGCTTGCTGAAGCCAATGGGTTTCAAGGACTACAACAAACTCCAACTCACTGCCAAGGCGGTGCTGTCGGACAGTGGGACCATCAATGAGGAGTCTTCCATTCTGGATTTCCCGGCATTGAATATCCGGGAAGCCCATGAACGGCCGGAGGGTATGGAGGAGGCCGCGGTAATGATGGTCGGGTTGGAGGTGGAGCGCGTGATGCAAGGTCTACAGATTTTGGAGGATCGGGATCATGAGGCGGGGCGCAAGCTGCGTCTGGTTGCCGACTACAGTATGCCAAACGTAGCAGAGAAAGTAGTGCGAATTGTCCATAGCTATCGGGATTATGTAATGCGGACAGTCTGGAAAAAATATTAAGAAAAATGACTATCCGCGTTCTTTTTCTGACCCAATGGTTTGATCCAGAGCCTACTTTCAAAGGCTTGGTTTTTGCCCGTGAGTTAGTCAAGCAAGGATTTGAAGTTGAGGTAGTGACCGGCTTTCCAAATTATCCTGGTGGCAAGGTATATCCTGGTTATCGTATCAGGCCGCTCCAGCGTGACGTGGTGGATGGCGTGCAGATTACACGCGTACCGCTATACCCTAATCATGATAAATCGGCTATTCGACGGGTGTTCAACTACTTGAGTTTTGCCACGTCGGCGCTGGTTTACGGGTTGTTCTTGGCGCGCCGAGCCGATGTGATATATGCCTACCATCCTCCGCTGACGGTGGGTATTGCCGCTGCCTTGATTCGTATGCTACGTCGTATCCCGGTTGTGTATGACATTCAGGATATGTGGCCGGACACCTTGCGAGCTACAGGCATGGTGAGCAATACTAAAGTTTTGAACGTAGTGGCATTTGCTTGTCGCTGGGTGTATAGACGAATAGATCACATTGTGGTTCTTTCACCGGGATTTAAGCGGTTATTGGTAGAGCGTGGTGTTGCCTCATCCAAAATAGATGTGATTTATAACTGGGCAGATGAGGCCGCGTTGACTGCGGCACGGGGCAGTTTGCACCAGGCTTTCCCGGGGCCTGAGCAGTTTCGTGTTTTGTTTGCGGGCAATATGGGGAAGGCTCAGGCATTAGATACCATACTGGATGCGGCCCGTATGCTGCAGGAGCAAGGTTCCCGCGTATGCTGGGTGCTGCTTGGCAGCGGTGTGGAAGCGGCCCGGCTTAAGCAAAAAGCACAAGATATGCAACTGCGTAATGTTGTTTTTTTGCCTCCTGTTCCGATGGCCGAGGTGGGGCGGTATCTGAATGCCGCTGATGCGTTGCTAGTGCATTTGCGTCGAGACCCGTTGTTCGAAATTACAATTCCATCAAAAACTCAGGCCTATATGGCAGTAGGGAAGCCTGTTTTGATGGCAGTAGGTGGAGATGCTGCCGATTTGGTACGGAATTCTGGCGCTGGCGTGATTGCGGAATCGGAAAATGCTGTCGCGTTGGCCGATGCTGCCGAGCGATTGGCGACAATGTCGCCGACGGAGTTGGCTGTCATGGATAACAGGGCGCAAAGCTATTACCGCGAACACTTGGCACTGCCCGTCGGAGTCCGGAAGTTCGGCACGATTTTTCAGCGCTTAGCCGAGCCTGACAAGATGACCGGTTTATAGTTTGAAGTGAAAGGTGTTAATTCGTGATTATTCTTGTTTTGGCTCCTCACGCGGACGATGAGGTCTTGGGCATGGGAGGCACCGTCGCGCGCCTGATTTCACAGGGACATGAAGTAGTGATGGCAGTATTGACTGGGCATGGAAATGATATTCATCCTTTATGGCCCAGAGAACATTGGGATGTCGTGCGGCAGGAAAGCCGTTTTGCGGCGAAGATCTTGGGAGTGACGCGCATAGTATTCGAGGAATTGCCTGCTGCCTGTCTCGACACGACTCCGGCCTGGAAAATTAACCGTGTTGTCCGGAAGATATTGAAAGAAACTCAGCCGGATGAGATATATATTCCTTTTCCCCATGATTTACATAAGGACCATGCCGCGATTTCCTATGCGGCTTCCGTTGCGTCGCGTCCCTATTTGCCCGAAGCTGGTGGAGTAAGGCGCATTCTTGCGTATGAGACGTTGTCGGAGACCCATCTGGCGCCGCCGTATCTGGCACCAGCATTTCAGCCGAATGTCTTCATTGACATCACCGATACTTTGGAGATCAAAATTCGGGCGATGCAGGCCTATGCGAGCCAGATACAACCAGACCATTTACCCCGCTCAGCCGCTGCGCTTCGCGCGCTCGCCTCGATTCGCGGCACTCATATTGGGAGGCCGGCGGCAGAGGCTTTCGTGCTTCTGGGTGAATACCAAAGATGATGTATCGAGATGCTGGCCTCAAGCGGGCATTTGATTTGCTAATTGGAGTGGCGGGGCTGGTGGTATTCGGGGTTTTCATCATCGCAGGTTATCTGGCGGTTCTTCTTACCTCAAAAGGGCCGGTGTTTTTCCTGCAGACTCGAGTCGGGAGAAACGGTCAGCCGTTTCAGATATATAAACTTAGAACGATGCGGATCAATCCGGCGCGGACGGTCAATCAGACAACCAACACGGATCCGGAAGTCTTGCCGGTGGGCCGGATTTTGAGACGATTGAAAATAGACGAAATGCCGCAGATGCTGAATGTCATCTCCGGTGACATGAGTCTAGTCGGGCCGCGACCATGTCTGGAGCAAACGCTGGCTGAGATGCCTGAATGGGCTCGCGAACGCTTCCAGGTAAGGCCGGGTGTCACCGGGCTGGCGCAAGTCAACGGCAATATCGCATTGACCTGGGAAGAACGTTGGCGTCATGACGTGCATTACGTTAGGGCATGCTCATTTAGTTTGGATCTTTTGGTAATCATGAAAACCGTATTGGTTGTGATGACGGGTGAAGAACGCTTCAGGAGGATTCGATGAGGGTTGCCGTCATCGGTGGTGTCGCATCGACCGCCCTACTGGTGGACAAGCTGCACGAGCACCGGTTCGAGTCCGTCAAGGTTTGGGGGTACGCACCAACTGACGTTTCCCGGGTTAGCGGCTGGATCGATCTGGCAGGCGCTTGCCAGCGTTGGGGCTATCCGCATCAGGTGTTTGTTCGTGTGGATGAGTGCGTCGAAGCAATTGTCGAATTTCAACCCGATCTGATATTCGCGGTGGGATTATCGCAGCTGATTCCCTCCGAGATATTGCGCGTCCCTTCTAAGGGGTGCATTGGCTTCCACCCGACCGCGCTGCCGAAAGGGCGAGGACGTGCGCCGATTGCATGGTTGATTCTCGATAGGGGCGAAGCTGCCGCCAGCTTCTTTGTGATACGGGAGGGAGTGGACGACGGCCCCATTCTTGCTCAGAAGCCTTTCGTGGTGAGTGAGCTGGACGATGCTGGAACTGTCGAGAAAAAGGTTTTGTCGGCAGAGGCGATGGCCTTGGACATGTTGCTACCGAGGTTGGCCGCCGGCTGGTTTGGTGGTGTGGAGCAGGACCATAGGGCGGCCAGTTGGTATGGCCGGCGTGCACCAGAGGATGGATGGATCGACTGGCATAACGAAGCTTCTGATATTGCCAGGCTGATTCGTGCTTCAGCCCGGCCCCACCCAGGGACATTCACGTACAGTCAGGATGTGGTGGTGACCATTTGGCAGGCTAAGGCCGAATCGGGGCCCTGGCGGGGGGTAGTGGGACGGGTGCTAGAAGCTGGTGCCGATGGAGAATTTGTCGTTCAATGCGGGCGCGACCTGTTACGAATTCAAAAGTGGGAAAGTTCCCAAGTCTGGGTACCCCGTGCAGGGCAGAAGCTGGGCTATTACCCGGAGGCGGAAATTCATCGTTTGCGGCTCCAGTGTAGTCAATTGAACGGCCGCATTGAGAAGTTGGAGAAGGCACTTCATTTGATTGGTCGTTCGATTTGAAAAGCGTGCTGGTCCGTTACGGATTCGGTGATCATATTTACTGAAGTATGGAAGTTGATTCGTATGCTCCAGGATTTGTATGGTGTTTATGGCGCTAGCGGTTACGGGCGCGAAGTATTGCCGATGGCGCGTAAGCAGTTGGCGCGGGCGAGCATCCCGGTGAATCGTTTGGTCTTCGTAGACGATGCGCCGATGGCCGATGCGATTAATGGGCAGCGGCGGTTGACCTATGCTCAATTCTTGGCCGAGCCGGCAGGTGCGCGGCATATGGTGCTGGCGATTGCCAACAGTGCAGTGCGCGAAACTCTGGCCCGACGTTGTATTCAGGATGCGGTGCTGGCCTGGAGTGTAACTGCGGCGAATGTGGTGCAAATGGATGATGTGCGTGTAGGTGAAGGAGCGGTACTCAGCCCATTTGTGACGCTGACCAGCAATATCCGGATAGGCTGCCACTTTCATGCCAATATCTACAGCTATGTGGCGCATGACTGTGTAGTGGGCGATTTCGTCACCTTTGCGCCGGGTGTGCACTGCAATGGCAATGTGGTGGTGGAAGACCATGCCTACATTGGCACGGGTGCTGTGCTTAAGCAGGGCCAGCCGGGAAAACCGCTGGTAATTGGTCGGGGAGCGGTGATCGGCATGGGGGCGGTGGTGACAAAGAGTGTGGCTCCGGGCGCGACGGTGGTGGGCAATCCGGCCAGACTTATGGAAGCTAGAGCGCAATAAAAAAATTCTGAAGGTAAAGCCGATGTTGGACACCCCTTTTTCCCCTTGGCCTAGTTTCACTTTAGACGAAGCTCAGGCAGTGCAGAAGGTCCTGTTATCAAACCAGGTGAACTATTGGACAGGCACGCAATGCCGCGAGTTTGAGAGGGAGTTTGCCGATTGGGTGGGCGCCCGTCACGCAGTAGCATTATCGAATGGCACTTTGGCACTGGATGTGGCGCTCAAGGCTCTCGGGATCGGGCCAGGTGATGAGGTGGTGGTAACGCCGCGCACTTTTATCGCCAGTGTTTCTTGTGTGGTCAATGCAGGGGCAATTCCGGTATTCGCCGATGTTGAGCAGGACAGTGGCAACATTTCAGCAGCTACTATTGCCAAGGTCTTGACCCCACGTACCCGAGCGGTGATCTGTGTGCACTTGGCGGGTTGGCCCTGCGATATGGACCCGATCATGGCAATGGCTGACCAGCATGACTTGAAGGTGATTGAAGACTGTGCTCAAGCACATGGTGCGCATTACAAGGGGCGAAGCGTTGGCAGTATCGGCCATATAGGTGCATGGAGTTTTTGTCAGGACAAGATCATGACCACGGGTGGTGAGGGGGGCATGGTTACGACCAATGATGAAGATCTGTGGCGGGCCATGTGGTCTTACAAGGACCATGGGAAAAGCTTCGAGGCTGTCTATCAGCGGGAGCACCCGCCGGGGTTTAGATGGTTACACGAGAGCTTCGGTACAAATTGGCGCATGCTTGAAATGCAGGCGGTAATTGGCCGTATTCAGTTAAAACGTATGCGAGAGTGGAGTGCACAACGTACACGCAACGCATTGCGTATCCGCGCGGCTTGTAGCCAGTTCAAGGGGCTTCGTGTGCCACCAATTCCTGCAAATATGGGACACGCCCACTACAAATGCTACGTCCACGTAGTGCCTGATCGACTGGCTGAACGGTGGACGCGCGACCGGATCGTGGCCGAAATCAACGCACTTGGTGTGCCTTGCTATCAAGGGTCTTGTTCAGAGGTGTATCTGGAAAAGGCGTTTGATGGTACAGGTTGGCACCCTACCAGGCCTTTACCTCATGCTCGTGAATTGGGTGAAACTAGCTTAATGTTTCTGGTACATCCTACTCTGACGGAGATTGAGATAGAAAAAACCTGCAACGCGATCCATAACGTGATGGGAAAAATATGTTGATGAAGTTCGATGGCCGGACACTGGGTGCGATATGAACCATTTTCTTGGCTTGTCCCGTTTTCATAAGCAGATTGTCGCTGCCGCAATCGATTTACTTATGTTGCCATTGGTTTTCTATCTTGCTATTTGGCTTCGTTATGATGAGGTGTCAAAATCAATTTTGACGCAGTATGTATGGTTAATGATCGCGATGCCAATCATTTCTATTCCTATATTCATTCGTCTTGGGTTGTATCGTGCCGTAGTACGTTTCATAGATCAAAAAATTATTTCTGTCGTCTTTGGAGGAGTTTCTCTTTCTGTTTTGTTAATACTAATCTTGGTGATATTGAACGGGAAGATGGGGGGGCTATCTCGAGGAGTATTCGGGATTTATTGGGCTGGCGCGATCATGTATATCATGGTAAGCCGTTTCGTCGCCAAGGGTTATTTATTGCGCGCAAGCACGACTGCCGAAGTTGTGCGAATCGCGATTTATGGTGCTGGCCAAGCAGGTATTCAACTAGTTAGCGCATTGCGAAACGTTCGGAACTACACTCCTGTCGTGTTTGTTGATGATAGCGAAGAATTACATTGGACAACGATCGGTGGGATAAAGGTTTTCCCGTCCAATCGGCTACCAGATTTGGTTAAAAAAATGAAAATCAAGGAGGTTTTGCTCGCATTACCTTCAGTTTCCAAGAGGCGACAAAAGCAAATTCTTGAAAAACTGGAACCACTCAAGATCAAGATTAAGGTAACTCCTCCTATTGAAAGCTTGATCAAAGGTGAATTGCGGCTGCAGGATGTACGCGATATTGAGATTGAGGATTTGCTGGGGCGGGATGCGGTAGTGCCAGATGAGCAGCTTCTCTCGGCGTGCATTACCGGAAAATCGGTGCTAGTGACTGGCGCGGGAGGATCGATCGGTTCCGAGTTATGTCGGCAGATTATTGCATTGCGACCAATGCGGCTGGTGTTGCTGGAAATGTCGGAATTCGCATTATATTCGATCAAGAATGAATTGGCATTACTAAGTATCACTTCTGGTATTACTGTTGAGGTGACACCATTCCTTGGCTCAGTATTGGAGCAAGAAAAGTGCAAAAAGATACTGCGTACATTTACCATTGATACGGTATACCACGCCGCTGCCTATAAGCATGTCCCGCTGGTCGAGCATAATCCAATTGAGGGTGTTCGCAACAATATCTTCGGTACTTTGAGTATTGCCCAGGCTGCAATGATATCCGGGGTCAAGAATTTTGTGCTGATCTCAACGGACAAGGCGGTTCGTCCCACCAATGTAATGGGGGCAACCAAACGCTTTGCGGAATTAATTTTGCAAGCGCTGTCACGACAGCAAACGTCAACGCGATTTTGCATGGTGCGCTTTGGTAACGTACTAGGTTCTTCCGGATCGGTGGTGCCACTTTTCCGTAAGCAGATCATGGCTGGCGGCCCGATCACTGTGACACATCCGGAGATTACACGATACTTCATGACTATCCCGGAGGCGGCACAGTTGGTACTTCAAGCTGGGGCCATGGGCGAGGGAGGGGATGTATTTGTCCTTGACATGGGCGCTCCGGTCAAGATTGTGGATCTGGCTCGTCGTATGGTGCATTTAAGTGGCCTCGATGTGAAAGGGGAGACCAATCCCGATGGCGATATAGAAATTCAGTATGTTGGTCTACGTCCTGGTGAAAAATTGTACGAAGAGTTGTTGATCGGAGGAGATGTCGAGGGTACTGAGCATCCGCTTATCATGCGAGCCCAGGAAGTTGATCTTGCCTGGGAAAATTTGTCGGAGGTGCTGACGGCCCTAAGCACGGCTTGTGACCGATTTGACTACGAAGGAATACGTTCCTTGCTATCAAAAGCAGTGTCAGGATATGTGCCGCAGTGCGGAATAGAAGACTATGTTTGGCGTGAGCTGAATAAAGCTTCGAAGGTACGCCTTATCGCATCCATATAGGAAAAACACAAAAATTCAACGAGATTGTGATCAAATTTAGATCAATAATAAAACGGGGGTGATGTATATGCGGGAGGTTACTTCAATGATGGAAATATAGAAAAATTTCCCCATTGAAGGAATTTTTTGAATTAATACTTGGCTTGTTTTTATTGTTGTAGTATTTTCTGGTTTTTGCGAAAACTAATGTGGGAAAGCGGTTAATAAATAGGATTTGGCAACGCTCGAACCACGGTTCGCAAGAGTTATATTTTTATAAATTATATTCAAGGAGCGGTAATGGATTTGTCTAAACTGTCGATTGAAGAACTGCATCACCTGCAGGATCAAATCAAGCAGGTTTTGCAACAGCGCGAACAAGCGGAACGTGCGCAGGCTCGTGAGCAAATTCTTGCAATTGCGCAAAAAGCTGGAATTTCGCTGAAGGATTTGGTTACGGCGAAGAATGCGAGAGCCACTAAGGGGACTACCGTTGCGGTCCGTTACCGCCATCCCCAGGATGCTTCGTTGCAGTGGACCGGACGCGGCCGGCAGCCGAAGTGGGTGCAGGAATGGGTGGCGTCCGGTCAGTCACTGGATGCCTTGAAGGTGTAGTTTTTCTGGAAGCAGGTATGGGCCGCCCTGGATTTGGGGCGGCCATTTTGTAGTTTGCTGATAAAACCCCCCCTTTTTTTCTCCATGGTCGATCCCGTGACTGTAACTCCCGGCATTTTCAAGGCCTACGACATCCGTGGTGTCGTAGGCAAGACGCTCGACGCAACAATCGCACGCCAGATCGGCCGCGCCTTTGGCAGCGAAGCGCGCGCCAAGGGAGAGCAGGTGGTTGTGATCGGCCGCGATGGCCGCCTGTCCGGGCCGGAGTTGGCGGCGGCGCTGGCCGAGGGCTTGCAGGCGGCTGGTCTCGATGTGGTGGACCTTGGTGTGGTGGCGACACCGATGTTGTATTTCGCTACCCATGTGCTGGAGGCGCGCTCCGGCATCATGGTAACCGGCAGCCACAATCCTCCTGATTACAACGGTTTCAAGATGGTGCTGGCGGGTGAGGCGATCTACGGCGAGGCGATTACTGCCTTGTACCGGGCGATCGTCGATCAGCGTTTTGCCAGTGGCGCCGGCAGTTATCGCAGCCATGACATCCGCGATGCCTATCTGCAGCGCATCGTTTCCGGCGTGGCACTGGCGCGGCCGATGAAGATCGCGGTCGATTGCGGCAATGGCGTGGCCGGCGCATTTGCCGGCGATCTGTACCGGGCGCTGGGCTGCCAGGTGACCGAACTGTTTTGCGAGGTCGATGGCACTTTCCCGAACCATCATCCCGATCCCGCCCATCCGGAAAACCTGCAGGACCTGATCCGCTGCCTGCGTGATACTGATGCCGAACTCGGCCTCGCTTTCGATGGTGATGGCGATCGCCTTGGCGTGGTGACCAAGGATGGCCAGATCATCTTCCCGGACCGGCAATTGATGCTGTTCGCACAGGACGTGCTGAGCCGCCACCCCGGCCAGCAGATTCTGTACGACGTCAAATGCACGCGCCATCTGGCGTCGTGGATCGGGCGTCACGGCGGCGTGCCGCTGATGTGGAAGACCGGCCATTCGCTGGTGAAGGCGAAGATGCGCGAAACCGGCGCGCCGCTCGGCGGTGAGATGAGCGGCCATGTGTTTTTCAAGGATCGCTGGTACGGCTTCGACGACGGTTTGTACGCCGGCGCCCGCCTGCTGGAACTGGCAAGCCGGGTGGCCGATCCGTCGGCGCTGCTGAACGCGCTGCCGCAGTCGGCCAGTACGCCGGAACTGCAGTTGCCGCTGGCCGAAGGGGAAAATTTTGCGCTGATCGAAATCCTGCAGCGTGATGCCGAGTTCCCGGGCGCCGAACAGGTGATCACGATCGATGGCTTGCGCGTCGAATACGCCGACGGTTTCGGCCTGATGCGCTCGTCCAATACCACACCGGTGCTGGTGCTGCGCTTCGAGGCGGAAACGCCAGAAGCACTGGCGCGCATCCAGGGCGAATTCCGGCGCGTGATCACGGCCGCCAAGCCGGATGCGCGGCTACCGTTTTGATTGGTAGCTGCAAACTTTCTTCACCGGCTTCCGGTGGCGGAACCGCGCCGCTACCGGGCACATGCCGCTTCGGTGCATAATCGCCGCGTTGGTCCCGCCTGAAACGGAAATCCCTGTGAAGATTCTGATCGTGCGCGTGTCGTCGTTGGGCGATGTCGTGCATAACATGCCGATGCTGGCCGACATCGCGCGCCATCATCCCGACGCGCAGATCGACTGGGTGGTGGAGGAAGCCTACGCCGATCTGGTGCGGCTGAATGTCCACGTGCGGGAGGTGATCCCGATTGCGCTGCGGCGCTGGCGGCGCAGTCTGGGCGCGGCGGCCACCCGGGCCGAGATCGGCGCGTTTTACCAGCGGCTGCGGCGCGATACCTACGACCTCGTATTCGATACCCAGGGTTTGCTGAAGACCGGCATCGTGATGCGGCTGGCGCGGCTGGCACCGGGCGGACGCCGCGTCGGCCTGGCCAACGCCACCGAGGGGTCCGGTTACGAGCCGCTGTCGCGGCTGTTCCATACCCAAAGCATCGGCGTTGGCTGGCGTACCCACGCGGTGGCGCGCGCGCGGCTGGTGGCGGCTGGCGCGCTCGGTTATGCGGTCGGGACGCCGGCTGATTTCGGCTTGCGCGCGCCGCTGACGGAAGGCCTGGCTCCGGCCTGGCTGCCGTCACAGCCGTATGCGGTGTTCTTCCACGCCACCGCGCGCGCCGCCAAGCAATGGCCGGTATCGCACTGGGTGCGGATCGGCCAACTGCTGGCCGCGCGCGGCTGGCCGATTCTGCTGCCGTGGGGCAATTCCGCCGAGCGTCAGGCGGCCGAGGCGTTGGCGGCGCAGTTGCCGAACGCGCGCGTGCTGCCGGCCCTGCCGATGATGGAAGCGGTGCTATTGGCGCAGCGGGCGGCGCTGGCGATCGGCGTCGATACCGGCCTGACGCATATCGCTGCAGCCTATTGCCGCCCGACCATCGAGCTGTACTGCGATTCGCCGCGCTGGAAAACCGAGGGGGACTGGGCACCGCAGATCGTCAACCTTGGCGATTTAGGGGCGCCGCCGTCGGTGGCGCAGGTGGAGGAGGCGCTGGCGGGCTTGCTCGAGCGGTGGACGGCGTCAGAGGGCGGTATGGTGCAGTCGAACTAGCGGGCGGGGTGTTGTGGGTCTGTCCGCGCAGGCTATCAATGCGTGGACTACGTGCTCACCCACTGTCGTTCCCGCGCAGGCGGGAACCCAGCGTCGTTCGGTACGGTGGGCAGCGTTCTAGCCATACGGTCGAAACGCCACTGGGTTCCCGCCTGCGCGCACTACTGTCCGGAATAAATTTCCCCCTCATGAAGCGAAGAGTTGCGGCTGAATGGAGTTCAGGTATTCGGTCTGTCGTCGTCGTTTTCGGTATCGGGAT